>QFCH01002640.1_pt1 | contig 19349 bp, 14 predicted proteins | sample 5346071 | NCBI WGS metagenome assembly QFCH01 (sample SAMN09062255, study PRJNA434731) | Human gut metagenome, whole genome shotgun sequencing project. | isolation source: stool timepoint B chromium assembly | host: Homo sapiens | collected 2015
CTGCGGTCGTCCTTGACGCGGGCGACGAGGGTGCCGTTTTCGATGGCGGGGCCCAAGTCGAAGTGCCCGTCGGTCGCGTTGCCGGAGGCGCCCTCGCCGACGCTCACGGTCAGCGTGGTGCGCGCGGTGTTCGCGGGCGCACTGTTCGAGGCCAGGGTGGCGGACTCGGCCTCGGTGGCCTCGCGGGTGACGCGGGTGGCGACGCAGCGCTCGCCCGTGGGGGTCGTGGTGGTGCGCGCGCCGGAGGTGCCTGCAGTGCTGCCCGCTCCACCGGTGCTACCCGCTCCCCCGGTGCTTCCCGTGCCCGAGGTCTGGGCTGGGCCGGTCGTTGTCGGCGCGGCGGGCGCGGGGGCGGGGAGGGCGGAGCCAGGCGCGGCGTTATCGCCGGGCTGGCCGGCTCCCTGCCCGGAGCCGCCCTGCTGGGCGGTGTCGTTTCCGGGTCCGACGCCGGGGGCGGGCGCGTCGTTGGCGCCGGGGGCGGCGGAGGCCTCGGCGAGGCACGAGGCTTCGTCGGCGACGTCGATCGTGTAGGTGCGGGCGGGGGTGACGGCGTTGGCTTCGCCGGTGTTTCCGGGGGTCCAGGCGCTGGCTTGGACGGTCAGCGTGTAGCGCCCGGCGCGGGTGAAGAGCCAGTTGACGTGCTTGTGGGCGGCGTAGGGCTGGTCGATGTCGTCGCCTTCGGGTGCCAGGTCGTAGCTGCCATCGGCGGTGACTGCTTTCAGTCCTTCTGCGAAGCTGGAGGTGAAGGCGTAGATGTGCCCGTCGGCCGGCCCAGAGTAGGTGATGTGGAAGCGCGCGGCGTCGTATCCGCCGGCGGCGACGCCGAGGGTGTCCCACCCTGGCCACAGCACGGTGGCCTGGTTGTCGCCGGATTGGCCCAGGAGGTAGGCGGCGGCGGGCGCGCCGGTTGCCTGGCTGATGTCGGCGGGGATCTGAGTGAGGGTGCCCTTGGAGACGGCGAGGAGCGTCTGCTCGGGCTCGCGCAGCACGCCGGAGCCGGTGGCGTCCTCTTTAATACGGAGCGTCAGAGTGCCGGCCGCGTCGGAGGTGAGGTCGAAGATGTCGGCGTGGCCGCGGTCCAGGGTGGCCGTGGTGCCGGCGGGCGGGGTGCGCATGGCGTCGCAGGTGGTCACTCCCCCACTTGCCGAGGCTGTGGCCGCGTCGGCTTCTAGGGTGGCGGCCGCATCGTTGGTAGTTTCGTCGGCGGAACGCTCGACCGCATGTGTTACGTCGGCTGCTGCCTCGGTCGCGGCCGTTTCGGTGGCCGAGTCGAGTTCCGTATTCGCCTCGTCGGCGGCGTGGGCTCCTGCTGGCGCGAGGAAGGAGGCAGCCGCGAGGCTCATCGCGGCGAAGGCCCGGGCAGCTGCGCGGCCCGGACTCCTGTGTTTCGTGGGGTTCATGGAGGGAGTCCTCTAGGTGAATAACACGTAGTGAATGAGAATCGTTATCATTCTATTCCTGTTACGCCTCCCTCGCTCTCTCAGCACTGCGCACCGTTAGCAAGCGCCAGGTTTCCGAGCGTCGATCCTCCGCACGCCGGGTCGCAACATGCCGGGTCACCGCACGCCGGGTCGCCGCACGCCTGGTCGCGGCACGCCGGGTCGCGGCACGCCGGATCGCCGAGCATCAACGACACAGTTCCCCGAAAATGTCGCACGTAATTCCCTCCCCCATATTTCAAACTTTGAAACCGCATCGTTGAAATTCTGCGGTTTTCAGACTGTTGAAAACTTGTCGGACAACCGAATTACGTGCAACTTTTGGAGAGTGAACAAATAGGTCAGATTCCTGAGCGCTCTGCACCATGTTGTCCCACAACGTACCCACACCCGCCCACATGTACTCCCAGAGAGCACGACACCCAACACACCCCGAATTGTGAGCGCTGATTTACGATGTAGTGAAATCTGTGCAGACAGCCACTTTTCTTTGCGATTGCTTGGTTTCGGCTGCGATGCAGCTTACTGTCTACACGGTTGAATACTCAAATTTCGAGGGATAAACTATAACCATCAAGCGCCTGACACAGCTGCCAAGCTCGCCGGGCGCTTTTCTTGTTTGAACACGCAGGGTCGCGCCGACGCCACCCGCGTTGGCACGCTCCACGTACGAGAATCGCCGGGCGAACCCCGGCCTCGTCAAACAGGGACACGCCATCAAATACGATCCCACGAGGAGCCCACACATGTTCTCTACCATCGACGTCATGGTTGCCCAGGCACACATCGATCAGCTCAACGAGCTCGCCGACACCAAGCACATCGTGAAGGCCGACCGCCACTGAGCACCTCCCGGCTCCGCCGGAGTAAGCCACAAGCCGCAGACCCGCATGGGCTGCGGACTTTTTGCATGCCGTCTCAACCGCGCTTGAGACAGCAACTCGCAATGTACCAAATCCAAGAAGAAGGATGTTCGCGTAGTTATTTCGAAGGGCACCTTGCGCTCGATTTGATACCGTCAACATGCTCGTTCAGGCTTGTGGATACCTTGTGCCACATTGGATCAAGTACGAAATCGATACCACGTCTCCGAGCATACTTTGCGGCGGGTACGAAGTCAGAGTCACCAGAGATGAGGATGATCTGCGTGACGAGATCACGTTCGGCCAACGAAGCAATATCGAGACCAATACGCATATCGACTCCCTTCTGCGTGATGGTGAGTCGAATATCGCGATCGGTCAAGCTCTCGACGGTCCTTCTACCCGCACACAGATCCTTCAGTACTCCGGGCCGCAGCGTGTATTCACCGCCGCTTGATAGCTCTTCGCCTCTTCGCAAGGCAACCTTGCGCTTCTTCACCAATGCATCGAAGAATGCGCTCATCCATCGATACTGGTCACTCTGGGCAAGGTTCACCTGGCGCTTCGTGATGGGGTTGAAAACCACTTTCGTTGATGGCGGGCAGTCGTAGTAGAAGATCCGGTAGAGGCTTGCCTCTTCAGCACTCCCCTTGTTGAGGTGGCGTATGCAGTATGAAAATAGCTCATCTGCACGTTCCTCGGGGGTCTTGTCACCAAACAGTTTCTTTGCCTGAAGGCGGTAGAACCCACCATCGACAAGGATCGCTGTACGTTCGGAAAAACTGGCCACGTTGCTGCTCCTCAATAGATTAAAAGCCAGTCATCGGCGTCTCCATATCAGCGGAGGGTCAACGGCTGGCTTTGCTACTGGCATCGTAACACTTCGCGCGGCATATGTCACCGTCTTTCCTGTGGTGTCACAGGGATAACAGACTCTTCGCATTTAAGGGTGTAGGAGGTGTTGGAATCCCCCGGAGTGAAGGAGGCAGCGTAGGCGGTAGTTTCGGTGGTTGATGAATCCTTGGGCGATGCCGCGGAGGTGTTCGAGGCGTCCGTTGATGGCTTCGGTGGGGCCGTTGCTGGTGTGGGGGTGGTCGAAGTAGGCCAGGATGTCCCCGGCTCTGCGTTTGAGGGTTCTGCCCATGCGGGCTAGTTCGATGCATGTGTGTGGCAAGTCCGGGCGGGTGAGTGTCGTGATGAGCTGGCGGAGGGTGTTTTTGCCGCGCCTGGGGTCACGATCACGGTAGGCCGCTAGGAGGTCCTGGTAGATTTTCCAGGTGGTGTGCACGTCAGCGTGGTCGGGGCAGGCGAATAAGGCATCCAAGCGCGCTTGGGATGTGTCGGTGAGGATGTCGGTGCCGGTCAGGAGCGTTTTGCGGGCCGCGTACAAGGGGTCGCCCTTGCGGCCGCGATGCCCCAGGGTTTCTTGCTGGACGCGCTGGCGGCACTGCTCGAGGGCGTCGATAGCGATATGAACAACGTGGAAGGGATCCATCACTGCCACCGCCCCTGGAAGCTGGCTGGCTGCTGCGCTTTTGTAGCCACTGAACCCATCCATCGCCACGATCTCGATGGTGTCCTTCCATTCTTGGGGGCACGCGGCCAGCCAGGAAGACAAGACGCGTGTGGAGCGGCCTTGCACCACGTCCAGGAGGCGGGCCGGTCCCGTATGGTCGCGTACAGGGGTCAAGTCCACGATCACCGTGGCGTACTTGTCCCCACCCCGATGACGCCACACGTGCTCATCCACCCCGATGACGCGCACGCCTTCAAAGCGAGTCGAATCCGCCAGCAGGAGTTCTTCCCCATAGGCCAGTATCGCCTCGTTGGCGGTATGCCAGGCTACCGCCAGGTGAGCGGCGATCCGGTTCATGGACATATTGTCAGCGATCAAGCACACAAGTCCCCAGCGCAAGGCCCCAAAGGAGAGTTTGGCGCGTGGGGGAGCCGCCTGGCTGATGTCATCACACCAGGAGCGAGAACACGCACGACATCGGTAACGTCCCACATACACCGCCAGCGTCGTGGGCTGATGCCCCCGCGGTTCGTGCGCTAAGCGCCGGGTACGCGACCCCAGCGAATACCCCGGGCGCCCACACCCTGGACACAGCCGAACAGGATTAGCCGCACGACACTTCAGGACGAACCCACCCCCCTGGCAGCGCATCCCCACAGCCACCAAGCCCAGCTCCTCCAACCCACAATAAATCGTCATATCCGGAGCAGAAAAGGTAGCATGAGACATGTCGGGGCCTCCCAGCGTTTGAAGTGTTGCAACCTCAATCATCGGGCAGGCCCCGACCCCATGCCAACACCACCCCCACACCCCAAAATGCGAAGAGCCCCATAACCGGCAAGCCCATGAGGCGACCGGACCACCGATCCTCGGCTTCGTCGCCGACTGGGTCTAGTATGTCTATCGCCGTGTCGATGACCTCTTGGCTCTCTCCACTCCTGCATTAGGCCCGAGGGCCGTTGTTTGTTTCACGTGAAACAATCCGACTGCGCCTCCCAGGTCGAGGTCAGCCGCGCCCGGGTGCCGAGACCACCCACCGCGACTACTCGTCCTCCGAAATGTACCCCTTGGCGACCAAGCGCGCATACTCACTCGCGATAAACATCTCCTCAGGAGACTCAACAATGCAGCTGACCAGAGCATCATTACCGCCCACCTTCACGCCCACGCCCTGCGGGGTAACAAAAGTAGAACGATAACGCTCCTTCTTACTACTACGCTGCTTCGCCTTCCCATACCGTCGCGTCAAAATCTCACAAAAATGCCGATAAATCACCTTCGCCGGCTCCAACGAATACCCCCAAGCCTCCTCAGGCGCAATATCAGTGATCGGAAAGTCAAAAGAACCAATCACACCCTGCCGACTGGTGAAGCTAGCGGAAAGCTCATCAGGCACGACATCAGAGGTGAAAACATTCGGCTTGTTCTCCGAGGGTCTCCATCCGAAGTGGTCGCGCAGGGCGTAGCCGTCTTCAGCGGTCTTGGGCCAGGGCGAATCCACCCACGCCTGGAGTATCTCGATGAAACGATCATCAGACAACACAGTGAACTCAAAAGACATGATCCTCCTTCACAGGGCCTTGATGGCCCGGCCGACACCAACAACACGCACGCCGCTCACGCACAGGATGGATCACAACCAGTCCCAACAGCAACCCCACAGGAACCCAAGCCCCCACCGTATGCCCGAGGACGGCAGAACTCGGCATCAAGCCAGCAGGCGGCCGCGCCCACGCACCACCGAGGCCAGCCACACCCCGGCAGTAAGCCCGACGCCAGATGCGCCCGGGCACCGAGACCACCCACCGCGACTACTCATCCTCCGAGATATACCCCTTGGCGACCAGACGCGCATACTCGCTCTCAATAAACATCTCCTCAGGAGACTTAATGTAGCATTCAACGAAGGAACGACACCCTCCCGGATTGATACCCACCCCCTGCGGAGAAACATAAAAAGCGTCGTAAAATCCGTTCCTATTCTTGCGCCGCTTGGGCTTGCCATACCGGCTCGTCAAGATGTCACAGAAATGCCGATAAATCACCAGGGCATCCTCCAACGAATCACCCCGAGCCTCCTCGGGAGCAATATCAGTGATCGGTACACGCATTGACCTGATGTTTCCACCGCTGACAGAGAAGCTCGAGGATAGTTCGTCGGGACGAACATCCGAAGTAAACAAACTCGGCTTATCCTCCGCAGGCACCCACCCGAAGCGGTCGCGTAAGGCGTAGCCATCTTCAGCAGTCTTAGGCCAAGGCGAATCCACCCACGCCTCAAGAATCTCGATGAAACGATCATCAGACAACACAGTGAACTCAAAAGACATGATCCTCCTCTAGTGACCCTTGATGGCCTCGTCAACGCCGACAACACGGACGCCGCTCACGCACAGGATGGATCACAACCAGCCCCAGCAGCAACCCCACAGGAACCCAAGCCCCCACCGTATGCCCGAGGACGACAGAACTCGGCATCAAGCCAGCAGGCGGCCGCGCCCCGGCAGTGAGCCCAAGGGTCCCCAAGCCCGACAGCGAGCCCAAGGACAGCAGGACTCCGTATCAAGCCAGCAGGCGGCCGCACCCACGCACCACCGAGGCCAGCCACACCCCGGCAGTAACCCCGAGGCCAGCCGCGCCCGGGCACCGAGACCACCCACCGCGACTACTCATCCTCCGAGATATACCCCTTGGCGACCAGACGCGCATACTCGCTCTCAATAAACATCTCCTCAGGAGACTTAATGTAGCATTCAACGAAGGAACGACACCCTCCCGGATTGATACCCACCCCCTGCGGAGAAACATAAAAAGCGTCGTAAAATCCGTTCCTATTCTTGCGCCGCTTGGGCTTGCCATACCGGCTCGTCAAGATGTCACAGAAATGCCGATAAATCACCAGGGCATCCTCCAACGAATCACCCCGAGCCTCCTCGGGAGCAATATCAGTGATCGGTACACGCATTGACCTGATGTTTCCACCGCTGACAGAGAAGCTCGAGGATAGTTCGTCGGGACGAACATCCGAAGTAAACAAACTCGGCTTATCCTCCGCAGGCACCCACCCGAAGCGGTCGCGTAAGGCGTAGCCATCTTCAGCAGTCTTAGGCCAAGGCGAATCCACCCACGCCTCAAGAATCTCGATGAAACGATCATCAGACAACACAGTGAACTCAAAAGACATGATCCTCCTCTAGTGACCCTTGATGGCCTCGTCAACGCCGACAACACGGACGCCGCTCACGCACAGGATGGATCACAACCAGCCCCAGCAGCAACCCCACAGGAACCCAAGCCCCCACCGTATGCCCGAGGACGACAGAACTCGGCATCAAGCCAGCAGGCGGCCGCGCCCCGGCAGTGAGCCCAAGGGTCCCCAAGCCCGACAGCGAGCCCAAGGACAGCAGGACTCCGTATCAAGCCAGCAGGCGGCCGCACCCACGCACCACCGAGGCCAGCCACACCCCGGCAGTAACCCCGAGGCCAGCCGCGCCCGGGCACCGAGACCACCCACCGCGACTACTCATCCTCCGAGATATACCCCTTGGCGACCAGACGCGCATACTCACTCTCAGTAAACATAAGATTAGGTGACTTAATGTAGCACTCAATGAGTGACCGATTACCGCCAATACTGATGCCAACACCGAGCGAGGTAATATACGTTGAACGATAGTATTCGCCCTTATTCCTACGCTTCTTCGGCTTATCATACCGCCGCGTCAAAATCTCACAGAAACGCCGATAAATCACCTTCGCCGACTCCAACGATTCCCCACGAGCCCCTTCAGGCGCTATATCAGTAATAGGAAAAGTAAGTGAATTAATCGAGTCATTTGACTCCGTGAAGTAAGCCGACGGCTCATCTGGCTCAACATCTGAAGTGAATAGGGCTGGATCTTTAGAATCTGGCTTCCATCCGAAGCGGTCGCGTAAGGCGTAGCCATCTTCAGCAGTCTTAGGCCAAGGCGAATCCACCCACGCCTCAAGAATCTCGATGAAACGATCATCAGACAACACAGTGAACTCAAAAGACATGATCCTCCTCTAGTGACCCTTGATGGCCTCGTCAACGCCGACAACACGGACGCCGCTCACGCACAGGATGGATCACAACCAGCCCCAGCAGCAACCCCACAGGAACCCAAGCCCCCGCAGCAAAACCGAGAACAGCCACGCCCAGGCAGCAAGACCGAGGACGGCAGGGACTTCGTATCAAGCCAGCGCGCCGCCACACCCCGGCAATGAGCCCAAGGGTCCCCAAGCCCGACAGCGAGACCAAAGACAGCAGGACTCCATATCAAGCCAGCAGGCGGCCGCACCCACGCACCACCGAGGCCAGCCACACCCCGGCAGTAACCCCGAGGCCAGCCGCGCCCGGGCACCGAGACCACCCACCGCGACTACTCATCCTCCGAGATATACCCCTTGGCGACCAGACGCGCATACTCGCTCTCAATAAACATCTCCTCAGGAGACTTAATGTAGCATTCAACGAAGGAACGACACCCTCCCGGATTGATACCCACCCCCTGCGGAGAAACATAAAAAGCGTCGTAAAATCCGTTCCTATTCTTGCGCCGCTTGGGCTTGCCATACCGGCTCGTCAAGATGTCACAGAAATGCCGATAAATCACCAGGGCATCCTCCAACGAATCACCCCGAGCCTCCTCGGGAGCAATATCAGTGATCGGTACACGCATTGACCTGATGTTTCCACCGCTGACAGAGAAGCTCGAGGATAGTTCGTCGGGACGAACATCCGAAGTAAACAAACTCGGCTTATCCTCCGCAGGCACCCACCCGAAGCGGTCGCGTAAGGCGTAGCCATCTTCAGCAGTCTTAGGCCAAGGCGAATCCACCCACGCCTCAAGAATCTCGATGAAACGATCATCAGACAACACAGTGAACTCAAAAGACATGATCCTCCTCTAGTAGCCCTTGATAGCCTGGTCGATGCGGGCGATGTGGGCTGGGTCCAGCTCAATCGGCTCGGTCCTAAAGTCTATTCTCCCAGCGTTCCCACTGCGGACAATCGCGACGTCGGAATACACCGTGACACGCCCGTCCTTGACGGCCTCCCACAACGCCGGGTTCTCACGCATCTTCTGGTGGAAGTCCGTGTCCTTGGCCAGGCGATCCCCCACGTAGGCAGCAGAACCCTGCTCGACCTTGACCCCGTCAACCTCGTAGGTCCCGATCTTGGCGCTCGTGCCACCCTTACACTCCCCCACGTGCAACTCCCCAGGCCGATACCCGATCGTATCCACGTGACCACGACCGGTGCCCGGACCGCCCACTCCGCCGGCCTGAACGATCCCCATCTCATCCCACTTGGCCTCCAGACCCGCGTGCCCCATGCGCTCCGCAGCGCGAGCCTCAGCCACACGCGCAGCAGTCAAATCTGCTGCAGTGTCATTCAGATCGTCGACTACACGGTCATCCACGCCCTGCTCTCGCAGATAACTGCTCGTGTCCTCGCGTCGTTTGACCGTCATGTGCGAGCGCGGGTTACGCGGGCTGTTTCGGTTCGGGAAATGCTTATCCAGTGCGCTCTTGAAGGGAGAGGTCATGCGGTCCACGGTACGTTCCAAGCCAACGCGCGTGGCCCGGAATTTGATGCGCTGCTGGTTCATGTCAGCGAGGTGATCAACGGCTGAAACTCCGTCAGGCGTCGAGCGCGACCGGCGGCCCTTGACCCAAGACGCGTGGTCGACCAAGTCATCGATCTTGCCGCGCTTGCCCATCATGCCGAAGCCCGGAACCACCGCAGCCAGGCCGGCCTTCATGCTTGTTGCCTTTCCAGACAGGTCGGTGACACTGTGCGAGAGTCTCTGCCCGGCCTCAATCAGGCCATTGATCTTCGGGGACACATCAGCGGTAAAAGCGCTGACCTTCGTAGAGATCTGAGCAGCCACAAGCGGTGCCAGAGTCCCCACCGACAGGACTGCCTCCGCAATCGCCTGAGCGAGTTGGCCGATGATGTCACTAATCGCCCCGACAACCAGGCTTCGTACGATACCCACGACCTCAGCCAGAATGCCGATCGCCGTACTGACCCCTTCCGTAGACGATGCACCACCGCGCAGTGCGTCAACGGTTTTCCCACACCTCGTGCGCGCGGCGTCGGCAGTCTGACCTTCACTCCGGCACAACAACGACGACACGTCAGACTCCATGGAATCGGCCTGGCCACCCATCGCCGTAGCAGTATTCGCCCACGTCTGCGCATGCGCCCGAACCTGATCGGCATTACCAGCCAGCTGATCCATCCACCCCTTGAGCGGTTCGAAGTGCTCGATGAGGAAGCCCGCGCCCCACGACACCAGCGTCGCAATCGGGTTCGTCACGGCCGAGGCCACGTCCGCCACAGCGCCGACCGTGGATAGCCCCACGCCCAGCCAGGATCCCTCCTTCAATGACGAGCTAATTGACTCAATGTCCTCAAGAAGTCCAGCACCCTGCGCCGCAGTGGTCGTATCGGTTCGTGTAGCAATCAAATCCTGCGCGCTAACACCGCTTGAAGCAGCACCAGCAGCAGCTCGGGCACCCCTGCCCGCAACATGCGTAGAAGCACCAGCTCCCGCCAAGTCGACGCTCATGGCATCCATGTCCTCACCGAGTTTGCAGAGTCAGACTCCGTCTCCTCAAAACTCGCGGCAGCACCACGGAGCGCCCCGCCAGTATCGGACGCATGAGTACCAGCTGCAGCAAGCAAATCATGAGCAGACGTAGCAAACATGCCCAGCACAGGACCGATGATCGCTCCCACGATCATTCCGAACCCATCTGAAGAAGGTGCTGCATTGAGTGCGCTAATTCCTTCGCTGACGGCATCGCTCACGGCTTCTGTTCGACCGGCCAACGTCACGACGTCAGCAGTATCGACAGACAGATCCCCTGTGCTCACCACTGCCCCCTCCGATACGGGTTGCGCTCAGGCATACGTCCACGCAGTACTCCCCCAACTACGCGGGGCACGTGCGACTCCTTGCCAGCGCTTTCACGCGCTGACCCGTACTGCTCCAACAGCGCCTTCGCCACCTGCGAATCCGGCCCATATGCATCGGATGCAACATCAGCCAACTGAGCACCGCGATCAGCAATAGCGTCCTCATAAGCGGAGACAATCCGACTATCTACTACGCCATCCACACTGACTTCCACGACCCGCCCGGCGCTATCCACCCGAACAGACACACGCCCAGACGGATCAGACCCTTGCCCCACCACTTCATTGGCACCATCAAGGAATGCCTGAGCAGCCGCTCCCATCCGCTCTGCTTCGGCGCTCGCGACTTTGAGCGCCTTCAACTGAGCCGCAACACGCTCATCGATACCCGCATGCACACCGGACATATCTGTCATGACAACAAATTAGACCCAACACGAGAAACTTGTCAAGCGTTCAAACAACGTAGGTTCACGAGTGCAGAACAGCAGATCATTGACAAAATAGTAGGCCACCGTTCCCACAACATTGTTTCACGTGAAACATCAACACAAGCCGAACCAAGGGTAGAAACCTACGATCACGGACGGTCCGCACCACACAACGCGCACGACCAAATTTCCCGGGGTACGACTACTCATCCTCCGAGATATACCCCTTGGCAACCAGACGCACATACTCGCTCTCAGTAAACATAAGATTAGGTGACTTAATGTAGCACTCAATGAGTGACCGATTACCGCCAATACTGATGCCAACACCGAGCGAGGTAATATACGTTGAACGATAGTATTCGCCCTTATTCCTACGCTTCTTCGGCTTATCATACCGCCGCGTCAAAATCTCACAGAAACGCCGATAAATCACCTTCGCCGACTCCAACGATTCCCCACGAGCCCCTTCAGGCGCTATATCAGTAATAGGAAAAGTAAGTGAATTAATCGAGTCATTTGACTCCGTGAAGTAAGCCGACGGCTCATCTGGCTCAACATCTGAAGTGAATAGGGCTGGATCTTTAGAATCTGGCTTCCATCCGAAGCGGTCGCGTAAGGCGTAGCCATCTTCAGCAGTCTTAGGCCAAGGCGAATCCACCCACGCCTCAAGAATCTCGATGAAACGCTCATCAGGCAGAACAGTGAACTCAAACGACATATCGCGCTCCCTTCCGGCCCCGAACGAGCCTCGCCAACACGGGCATCCACGCCAGCCAGCGGATCGACACATCAGCGGCGCAGCCGTGCGTCCGCGCTGACCGTTCAACACTATCAATTGTTTCACGTGAAACAGTCACGCGCGACGACAACAGCAGCGCCCGTGCCTCGCCCGGAAAGCCAACCATGGCCTCGGCGAAGGAAACGCGAAACGCTGCGCCCAATCACCGGTCCTCATCGCCCCGATAAGCCAGGAAAGTGGCACACTTTACCTATACGGATAACGCGACTCCAAGTAAAGGATGGCACCCCTTGACTCAGCCTTCGACACACGGGGCGACCCCGGCCTCGTCCGGGCGCACGCCCGCGCAGGGTAACCGCCTCGACCCCTGGTACGACGTTTACGCGGACCGCGCACTGAACCTGCGCGCGTCGGAGATTCGCGCGCTCTTCTCCGTCGTCTCGCGCCCCGAGGTTGTCTCCCTCGCCGGCGGTATGCCGAACCTGAAGGACCTCCCCCTCGACCGCCTTGCCGCGTCCGCGGAGAAGCTGATCCGCAACCACGGCGCGCAGGCCATGCAGTACGGCAACGGCCAGGGCTGGGAGGTGCTGCGCGAGCGCATCACCGAGGTCATGGCCTACGACGGCATCGTCGGCGCCGACCCCGACGACGTGGTCGTAACAACGGGCAGTCAGCAGGCCCTCGACCTCGTGACCGAGCTCTTCGTGAACCCGGGCGACGTCGTCCTCGCGGAGGCCCCCTCGTACGTGGGCGCGCTGGGCGTCTTCCGCGCCCGCCAGGCGGACATCGTGCACGTCCCCATGGATGAGCACGGCATCATTCCCGAGGCCTTGGTTGAGACGATCCGCGACGTGCGCGCCTCGGGTCGCACAATTAAGTTCATCTACATCATCCCGAACTACCACAACCCGGCGGGCGTGACCCTGTCGGCGGAGCGCCGCCCGATCATCGCGGAGATCTGCCTGCGTGAGCATGTTCTGATCGTCGAGGATAATCCCTACGGCCTGCTCGGCTTCCACAATGACCCGTTGCCGGCCATCGCCTCGTACAGCCCGGAGGGTGTCGTCTACCTGGGTTCGTTCTCGAAGATGTTTGCGCCCGGTTTCCGTATCGGCTGGGCGTACGCGCCGCACGCGATTCGCGCGAAGCTGGTCCTGGCGCTCGAGTCGGCGATCCTGTGCCCGTCGATGGTGGGCCAGATGGCGATCGCGGATTACCTGAGCAACTACGACTGGTATGGGCAGGTGAAGTCGTTCCGTTCGATGTACGCGGAGCGTTGCCGCTCGATGCTGACGGCGCTCGAGGAGTTCATGCCGTCGTGCTCGTGGACGATGCCGGATGGCGGTTTCTACACGTGGGTGACGCTGCCTGAGGGCCTGGATGCGAAGGCGATGCTGCCGCGCGCGGTGCGCGCTCAGGTCGCGTACGTGTCGGGCACGGCGTTCTTCTACGACGGGCAGGGGTCGAATCACATGCGTTTGTCGTTCTGCTACCCCACGCCCGAGGATATCCGCGAGGGTGTGCGCCGCCTGTCAACGGTGGTCAATGCGGAGAAGGAAATGGTCGATATGTTTGGCACGGCTTCAATTGACGAGGCCGGGGCTGGGTCTCATCGTTAACGTTGCGAAGGAGTAACACACTGTGGCTACGAAAGTTCTGATTATTTCGGGCGGTCTGACGCACGAGCGTGACGTGTCTGTGCGTTCGGGTCGTCGCGTTGCGAATATTCTGGCGCAGGCCGGCTATGACGTCGTGATTTCGGACGTTGATGCATCGCTGGCGGGCGCGATTGAGTCGTTCGCTCCTGACGTGATTTGGCCTCTCGTGCATGGGTCGATTGGCGAGGATGGCTCGTTGCAGTCGTTCTTGGAGTCGCTGGGGATCCCCTTTGTGGGGTCGTCGTCGGTTCATTCGATGTTGGCGTCGAACAAGCCGACGGCGAAGGCGCTGCTGGGTTCTGCGGGGTTGGCGACGCCGGGTTGGGTGACGCTGCCGCAGGCGATTTTCCGTCAGCTGGGCGCTTCGCATGTGTTGTCTGCGCTTGAAGGGTCGGTGTCGTTCCCTGTTGTTATTAAGCCGACGGATGGTGGCTCGGCGCTGGGTATTTCGACGGCGCATGATGCGACGCAGCTGCGTCGGTCGATGGTGGATGCGTTCGCCTACGGCCAGCGCTTGATGGTGGAGCAACGCATTGAGGGTCGCGACGTGGCCGTGTCTGTGGTTGATTTGGAGGGCGGCCCGGTCGCTCTGCCGCCCGTCGAGGTTGTGACGGACGATGGTCGCTACGACTACGATGCGCGGTACACGACGGATGAGTCGGAGTACTTCGTTCCGGCGCGTTTCTCTCCCGAGGCCTTGGCTGACATGCAGGCCGCGGCCGTGGAGGCGCACACGACGCTGGGTCTGCGCGACCTGTCGCGCATGGATTTCGTGGTGGATGAGGATGGAACGTGCTGGTTTATTGACGCCAATGTTGCGCCCGGTATGACGGATACGTCGCTTCTCCCCCAGGCGGCGGATGCGCTCGAGGATTCGTCGTTCGCGCAGCTGTGCGCTGACATCGTCGAGTTCGTGGCTGGCGGACGCGTACCCGCCGAGGCCGAGGCGGTCTCTGGGGACGTGGCTGCGGCAGCCGACAACGCCGAGGCGGTGGAGGATGTTGGCACCGACTGATCCCGCATAGGCTATTTGCTCGCGTACTACCCTGCGAGACGCACCGGGCCCGGGAGGACTGTCGTCCTCCCGGGCCCTTCGTGTCTCCGAGAACGAGCCGCGTTGGATCCTACGTCATCAGTCGGTATCTCAACCGTCTACGTGGGGAACGCTGCGGCGACTACAGTGCCGGGGTGTCGGCAGGGCCTGGCCGGGCTTCGAGATCGACCGACCAAGTGGAGGTCGCCGCGGGGCCTGCAGGGCCTGGCCGGGCTTCGAGACGACGCGCCGAGCCGAAGGCTCGCGGCGCGGACGGCGAGCGGGCGGGCAGGCCCCGCGGCTACCGAAACTCACACAGGTGGCTGGACCCGAAGGTAGTCCAAGCACGGATGAGCACCACAAATTCGCTCGTCACGCGCAACAAAATGTGAACGCGTGCCTCAGAACAGGAAACCGAGTTCCTTAAGGCGGGCCTCAGCCTGGTCGGCACCCTCCCAGACTATGCCCTGGACGCCCAGGAGTTCGGCAGCCCGCACGTTCTCGCGCCGATCGTCAATGAACGCAACGTCTTCAACGGGCGTGTTCAGGCGGTGCAGGACGTCCCTGTAGATGCCGCGCGAGGGCTTGCAGATACCGTAGTCGCACGAGAACGCGAAAAAGTCGAAGAGGCTCCCCCACTCGGATCGGCGGATAGCCTTCGCGATCGGGTATGGGGCGTTGGACAGAATACCGACGCGGACGCCCTGGTGGCGCAGCAAGCGAACGAGTGCCAGCGAGCGCTCGTTCGCCTCGGCCATGCGCGAAGAGTCGAGCTCGACCAGTGCCTTCAAAAGCTCATGCGACGGCTCGGGTTGACCGCAATCACCTGCGATGCGATCCCAGAAGTCACGGTCGGGCAAGCCCGCATCGTATTCTCCGCGATGCGTCCACATGGCTTGGTCAACGAGAGTTGTGAGGCCGCGCGACTCGTCCCCGAACATGCGGGCGATCACGGCGGGATCGGGGTGTGATTCCACAAGGACGCCCCCGACATCGAAAAGCACGGTGCGCGAACTGCTTTGAGCGTGCATGCCTTTCGCTCCTTCTAGTACTGCGAGAGTCCGACGTCGGATCCTTTAAGAGTAGTTTAAACGTAGTTTCAGCCACAGATTAGAACGGAAAATGTATGATTGGGAACATACTCCTTCTGATCTGCGGAAAGACGTACGAAGCAAGCTCAGCGAAGAATGAGGTCTGCGATTCGCTGGAGGTCATCCGCTCCCGCGAATTCGATGACGATTCGGCCCTTCTTACGCCCCTCCGTGATGGACACACGTGTGTCGTACGCATTGGACAGGGCCGACACGACGGTCTCCCCCAGCTGCGACAGCGGACGCTGCTGACGGGCGCGCGGACGCGGAGTGGCCTTCGCCTTGCCCAGGCGGACGATCTCTTCGGTGGTGCGCACCGAGAGTCCTTCCGCGACGATACGCTCAGCGAGCCGCTCCATGTCTTCGGCCGTTTCCAAGGAAAGAAGGGCGCGAGCGTGGCCCGCGGTGATGACCTGTGCGGCCACCTTCTTCTGAACGACTGGCGGCAGCTTGAGTAGGCGCAGAGTGTTCGCGATCTGCGGGCGTGAGCGCGCAATTCGTTTGGCGAGTTCTTCCTGAGTCGCGCCGAAATCGGCCATGAGCTGCTGATATGCGCTCGCTTCCTCCAGTGGGTTGAGTTGGGCCCTGTGGAGGTTTTCCAGGAGCGCGTCGCGGAGCAGATCTCCATCGTCGGTCTCTCGGATGATCGCGGGAATCGTGGTTTCGCCGGCGAGCTCGGAAGCGCGCAGGCGGCGCTCACCCATGATCAGCTCGTAGCGGGCCTCGGGCTTCTCAGCGAGGAACTCCCGGAGCTTCGCGGAGCGCCCCTCAGCGGGAATGCTACGAACGACGACGGGCTGAAGAACGCCGACCTCCTTGATGGAAGCGGCGAGCTCCTTCAGGTCGTCCTCATCGAAAACCTCTCGAGGCTGCTTCGCGTTGGGGACGATCTGATCGATAGCAATTTCAGCGAAGGACGCGCCGGGCACCGGCAAAAGCTCATGCTCATCGGATGTTTCACGTGAAACATCCGGCGCACCCTGAGGGGCTGGCGTGGCCACCGGGGAAGCGACACGGGTGGAAGGGCCGCTCGGGCTGGGAGCTGAGCCATTGACCCCAGAACCAATAGAGACGGAAGGCTTGCCCGCACGACGGCTGCCGGCTGTGTCCAGACCGGGCATGGTCGGGCGCTTCTTTTTCGCCGAGGCCGTGGATCGCTTGGGCTGCAAAAGATCCTTTGCGGATCCTCCCCTACCCTTGGCGGACGGGCCCTCCGGGAAGAACACATCGAGCGGACGCGCGGGAGCGACGGGCGCAGCAGGTGACTTCTGTTCACCCGCCTGGGGAATAAGAGCTCCAAGTCCACGGCCAAGGCCGGAATGCTTGCGGGTGCCCTTACGGCCCTCAGACTTCGGTGTTACATCCGCCATTGCATAACTCCTTCAATTACGTTCGTTCATTGTTTCACGTGAAACAATGCCCTGCGCTCAGCTGATGAGCGTCTTTGATCACTTTGTTGAACTTTTGGTCAAGCGTCGTGGTGATTACGTTCTTAGCTACAGAAAACCGCCGCTGACGTTCAATGTTTCACGTGAAACATTGTTTTACAGTGTATTGGCAAGCCGATCACACAGTTCGAGCGCAGCCTTGCGATAGGCGATCGAACCAACGTTTCGCGGGTCGTATGTAATCACGGTCTGGGCGTAGCTGGGGGCCTCGGAAATGCGGACGCTGCGCGGAATAACCGTGTCGAATGTGTGATCCGGGAAGTGCGCGCGCACCTCGGATTCGACCTCTTCAGACAGGCGGGTGCGCTTGTCGGCCATGGTCAGGAGCATGCCCGAGACGCGCAGACCGGGGTTCATGCTCGCCCCGATGCGCTCGACCGTATTCCACAGCTGGCTCAGGCCCTCAAGAGCGTAGTACTCAGCCTGAATGGGAATCAACACCTCGTCGGCGGCAACCATCACGTTGAGCGTCACGAGCCCGAGGGACGGAGGGCAATCAATGAGGATTACGTCGATCTCGGGGTGCTCCGAGACGTACGTTCGAAGCGCAGTCTTGAGGCGGGCCTCGCGGTCCGGGACGTCCACGAGTTCAATTTCGGCGCCGGACAGGTCGATCGTCGCAGGGCACACAAGAATGCCGTCAATGTCCGGGCAAGGCTGTAGGACGTCCGCGAGCTCCGCTCCCCCGATCATCACGTCGTACGTCGACGGTGTTCCCGCGGGGTGCTCGACGCCGAGAGCGCTCGAGGCGTTACCCTGCGCGTCGGCATCGATGACAAGCACCGACAGACCGCCCAGCGCGAGGCCTGCGGCGAGATTGACGGCCGAGGTTGTCTTGCCGACCCCGCCCTTCTGATTGGCGATCGCGATGATGCGCGTCGACGGCGGCTTGCGGAACTCAGCGTGCGCGAGCATCTGCAAATCGGCGATATTGCGTTCGATCTGAGAGGACAGAGGGGTGTTTTCTACAGTCACGTGACACCTTCCTAGCTACTGCCTATAGTCTACGGGCCTCCACCGGCACTTCCTGCATCGAAATCCCGCGATGCAGGAATGGACACAGGATTGCCGAAGTAATCCGTCAAACGGCAAAAGTGTTGTTCTGTAGGATCGATTCTCCTGGCGATGAAGAGCGCAGCATCATCCGTCGATCAGATGCACCCGGAGCACGAGGCGCAGAGCAAAACGACGAAACAATAGCCGTTCGTAGCCTCAGTCACATTCAAACGTTTTACTGCCGTGAGGTGAGCGACGTCGATGCCGCTTCGAATGCTATTCAATTCTTGAAATATTCATCGCTTGCTCTGGTCGACGGACGAACGAGACTACGACAACACCACAACGCATGAACGCGGCTGCCAAGACGCACCGCCCGACGTGTATGGCGCCGACGTGAACACTTTCGGCGCTTGGGGAAAGGCTGCTTCGGGACTCCCGCTCCGACAGTGCGGTCGATGGTCCCAACGAGCACACGAGCACACGAGCACACGAGCACACGAGCACACGATACCCAACCTATCCCGCCGCAGAAAAACCTGACCATACGCGGCAACACCTCCCCTGCCACAGCACAGAAATACGTCACCAAGACACCAAGATGCGCCTCTCTCCCGCGCCACACCGCGACTCAAGCGCCGACAGGAGGCTCGATCATCCCGGCAGCACACACTGAGGCCCGACGTACCCGACACGCCGCCGCGCAGAAAACGCCTCACCACGAACCACCACGCCCAAACCGTCGTCCACTACACCCCAAACACCCCATGTCACCCCCATTCCACCGAGGTGAACTGCACTTTGAGCAACCACTCGGGGGGTTTTGCGACCATAGACCACCGACACGCCGGCGACACGCCGCAAGGCAGCGCCTATAGTAGCAATTCCCCCCAAGTCACCAACAAAGACAAGCCACACCACCACGAGAAATGGACAAGGATGTCGAAGACGGCCAACACTGCCACCTAAAGGACCCGCCTGCGCACAGAGGGGCCACCACTCCCCCATCAACCCAACCACCACGCCACACCGCGACTCAAGCACCGACAGTGAGCTCGATCATCCCGGCAGCACACACTGAGGCCCGACGTACCCGACACGCCGCCCCACAGAAAACGCCTCACCACGAACCACCACGCCCAAACCGTCGTCCACTACACCCCAAACACCCCATGTCACC
>QFCH01002753.1_pt1 | contig 19326 bp, 20 predicted proteins | sample 5346071 | NCBI WGS metagenome assembly QFCH01 (sample SAMN09062255, study PRJNA434731) | Human gut metagenome, whole genome shotgun sequencing project. | isolation source: stool timepoint B chromium assembly | host: Homo sapiens | collected 2015
TCACATTTCATTTGCTTGGCTCTTCAATGCTTCACTTGTCTATGCTCTTGCGTAGTCGTGCCAAGGGTGGCACTAGAAAGACTACCGAAAGGTAGATGAGGAATTCCACATGAAACACTACTACAGATTTATTATCAACTACGATGAAGACGAAACACGTATCTTCATCAGTCCAAAGGAACTAAAGAAAGGTGCTGTCGCAGTTGTCCATTCTTATGGTGAACAATTTGCAATTGCTACCGTCTTAGAACCAGTCAGTGAACTTGAAGCACTAACAGGTTATCAACGCAAATGTCTTGAAGATGTCATTTGCACAGTTGATGTTACAGAGTATCTCGTAAAGCAAAAAGCAATTTCCGAGCGTTCCAAACTTGAAGAGTTGATGGACGAAAAGATGGCAGAGTTGAAGTATGAAGACCAACTCAAAAAGACTGCTGATAGAAGTGCAGACTTCAAAGTTCTGTATGAAGCATATCTCAAAACATTATCGCCTGTTACAGATGATGTACAGGAAACTTTAGATGGTGAATAGTTGTTGGATGTGGGAAGAGCAATCTTCCCACAACAACATCAGATGAAAAGGAGAACATATGGATTACTTGGTTATGAAAGCACTCTTTCAACTAATGATTGATAAGAGCCATCGTGAATTTATCAAAGCGATAATTTCAATTGAAACGGATGTAGAAGATGAAGACAGATTAAACAGGTTATATGACTTCTACATGGAAGATGATGATATGTCGTTATTAAATTATGCTTTAGTGGAGTAATGGCTTTGGGGCAAATTGCCCCAAAGACTGCCGGCTCCACCCAGCCAAGATAATTTCCTTGGCTGATGTTACGCACGGCAGTAAAAACGTAGCAACACTTCACAAAAAAATTACCAAAAAGATTCTTGGTAATAGTTTTTTGTTCGTGTTTATATTGGTTCACCACTTCGTATCTCATATAAATGGATACTCGTGGTTTTCAATCGATGATTCCAGCCAAATTCGCAAAAAACGCTCTATTTGTCTGGAAAGCAAGATAAGGAATTTCGTATTACGAAATTCGGTGTTACGCAATTGCTCAACGAGCAATTCGTTTATTCTAAAGGCTTTTTTCGTATTACAAATCGTAATACGACGTAAACGCTTTTTTGATTTTCGTAATACGTTCGTAAACGCTTTTTTCGTAGTTATTTTTTCGTAAAAATAATTTGAGTTTTTAAGAAAAATAAAAAAATAAATGATAGGAAGGTGATGTGATTGTGGCAAAGAATGTAGTGGCTTTTCGATTGGGAGATGATACAAAATCTCAATTAGATTTGTTAGAAAGTATGGATTATAAATTGGCAGTTTCTGAAAATAGAAGACCATTAACGAGAACAGAAATTGTAGAACAAGCAATCAATAATTATTACATACAGAATACAAATGAATATAAAAATGATCCACAAGTTAAGATGATGTTTAAAGTCATGGATGAATTATTTCAAAAATATTTTGGTGAGTTGAATGATGATCTTGGGAAGCAATGGTATGACATTCGTCTGTTACTTTTATATGTTCAGGTGATTTCAAGAACATTAAATTTCCAAGAGCAACCAGCGGAGTTTGCATTGAAATTTATTAACGGACGATACGATTTTGAAGATGAAATTGAAACAAAAGTAAATCGTGATTTGGCTGATTCAAGAATTATTTCTTTAGTGAAATCTATTCAAGATTTGCAACGTGAATCAAAAAAATTAAGAACAGAAAGTGAAGAGGAAAACGAAAATGAATAAGCAAAAATTACTAAGCGAAATTATGAAGAGAGAACAAAAGATAGCACAACTTTCTAAAAAAATTAATGAGTATACTTCTCAAAAGAATGGAGTACAAAGTGAGCTTAATGAATTAAATCGTATTAGAAAAAAGATTGAAGATATTGAAGCTGAAGCAATCAAAAAACAAAATACTTTGGAAGAGGATTTGAAAAAAATATTAGATAGACCTACCAAGCAAAAGCAAGAGAAAGTAGCTGAGACAGATGCCGGTTGAAATAGATAAAGTTAGATTCTTTCAATTAGGAAGTCAGGCTCCAAAGAACTCTAGGTTCAAAGGAATCATCACACAAGATACATTATTTGGAAAAGGTGGATGGTTAGAATATACACAACGTGATGAGGCAACGCAGCCAGATAAAGAGTATTATGCTGAGCGTGATGATGGATTCTTTGGGTACACTTTCAGACAAGAAGCGGCAGATGGATTGACCATGACTTCAATGGGAGATTTTTCTGTAGATAATATTTCTACATTTGCTGAAGCATGTAAATCATCATTTAAAAAGAATGGGGATATAGTGTGGGACATGGTAATGTTTTAAGTATCGTATCACTATGCAGAGAAGAGTAGATTAGATAGTCAAAAAGATTATGCAACCATGATTTCTAAAATCATGCCAGAGTTTTTCAGGAAGATTGGATTAAGACCAAGCAATATGCTGTGGTGGGAAAACTATCATAAGAATACAGAACATCCACATATGCATGTGTGCTATCTTGAAAAAAATAAGACAAGGGATAGAGGTAAACTTACTCTTTCAGAATTAAAAAAATTAAAAGCAATTATCATAAAAGAAATTGGATTAAGAGAAGAGCTGTTTAAAAATACTGCTATTGATCCAGAACGTTTTTTCAAAAATAAAGATGCAGAAACTAGAGAACTTATACGTGCAACTCGCAATTATGATTTTACAAAAATCAAGAATGTTCTAGACCTTGCTACAGTGTTACCTAGATACGGACGTATGCAATATGGTTCTTATCAGATGATGCCATATAGAGAGAAGTTGGATGAGATTGCAGAGGAATTCCTAAACTCAGATGCACTCAAGGAGATGTATAAAAGTTTCTTAGAAAAACTAGATACTCTTTCACAAACAATGGATATGGCTGCAGGTACGGACATAGCAACTATTAAAGATACAGAAATCAAAAAACTACATAAACAAATCGGAAACATTATTTTGGATCAGATTAAAGACATGCGAGCTGCCAATTATAAGAGTTCAAGATTAGATAAGCCGTTTGTAGAAAGACAATTTGAAAAGACAGAAGCACCTTTACTGGAAAAGAACAGTAATAATCCAGAATGGAAAGAGTACCTGGAAGTGAAGAGACAATTAGAACATGTCAATTCAGAAGGTGAAAAGATGAATCATTCCTTTCTGCATGGATGCATAGAAACACTTGAAGGATTGGTAAATAAAATTACAGATTCTAAATTAAATGCTTTGGTTTCACATAGATTAGCAAAAATATATTTCTATGGTGAAGGTGGTATCACTGATCCACTGAAGACAGTCAAATATGCAAAACAAGCCATCAAGAATGGATACACAAAAGATTATATTCTGCTGGCGAAGGCACAGTTCAAGCTGGATAGGGCATCTGAAGGAATGGATACATTGTATGTTGGAATGACACATGGAGATCCGCTTGCTACATACTCATATGGAATTCATGAAGTAAAAGGGGACATGTGTAATAAGAACAAGATAGATGGCTTTAGATGTATCAAAGTGGCTGCAGAGATGGGTTGCCTTCCTGCTATCAACTACTTGAAGACACATGATAAGGCTGGATTTAAAGAGACCGTGGAGAAGAATCTTGGGGTAAAGATTAAGAAGCCGGTTATTTCTTCAGGTAAACAGATGAGTGAAGCTGCTAAGTATATGTATAACTCTTCTCAGCTTAGCGTAGCGACAGGGCTAATCAATCGAGAGATTGAAGCGTATCTGAATAATGATAAAGAATTAGAAACGGAGTGGTAAGCAATGGGAAAGATTATTAGATTTTTATTTCTATCAATCACTGCAGCGATGGGAATTCTCTTTTTAGCAATCCAGGTAATTCACTTAGGAGTTACCCATGATCCACAAGTATCTTTTGATTATAGGTTCCTTCTTCTTGGTGAAGATTATGTATTGCTGAAGGTAGTAGGAGCATTGATTGGACTAATGATCTTCCAGATCTTTTATGCAACCGCATTTGGAAGAAGTGGACATGGAGTAAAAGGGAAACATAAACGAGCATTGACGAGCCAGGAGAAGAAACAGTTTTCTGATGTTGCTAATTGGCAAGAAATAAAAAGAAATAGTCAGAGACTTGAATATGATGATACAGGGCATCTAAAAACAAGATCCATATTGATTTGGTTAGATCATGTACTGGATCCATTTAGAAGGTTTTGGAATGAATGTTGTACGATTCTGAGGGTTTCTGATAAGTATCGTAAAAACACAATCAGGACATATGAAATAGCAGGCAAGAAGACGAATTTTAGAGGTGGTATTCCGTTAGCTGTGAAATGGAATAGACTCTATGTTGATGCGGGTGATAATCACGCAATTATCAATGCATCATCCAATGCTGGTAAGACAGTTTCTTTTGTAAATCCTATGATTGATGCCTTACGTATGACAGGTGAATCCATGATTATTAATGATCCAAAGGGAGAGTTATTATATGAACACAAAGAACAATTACTTTCTGATGGATATGATGTAAGGGTAATTAATTATATTCACCCAGAGGAAGGAGATAGATATTCTACATTAAGCGTTGTTATTGATTCATATCGAAAGGCTGAAAAAGAATACTTGGAGAGCAAGGAAGAATACACTGCAAAAATCACAGAATACCTGGATAAAATAAACGCTGCTGAAGAACTACAAAAACAAAGGCTAGAGAATGAATTGTTAGAGTATATGAAGTACTACGCACCAGAGTTTGACTATTCTAAAGCAGCTATGTTTTTAAGAGAACTTGCAGATCAGTTCTTTTATGATCCAAAGGCACACAATGAGGCACATTTTAATGATCAGGCTTCTAGTTTATTCCAGGGAATCGTATTTCTACTATTAGAGGAAAAGTCCTATAATCCAGAAACTAAGAAAAGAGAACCTGTTCCAGATGAGGAAATCAATTTCAAGTCTGTAATGGAAACATATAGATCAGGAATGGAAACAGTATTGGTTAAAGCAGGTGCAACCGTTATGAAAGTACCAAAGTTAAAATTCTTGTTAGAGAAAAATCGTAAGAAGACAGATGAATCCTATAAAAAATTAATGGCATTCTTGAGTACTGGAGATAAGGAAAGAGGTTCTATTGTTACTTCATTTGAAAATAAGATGAAGGATGTTACCTTAAATGAAACTGTCTTACGAATGATGGCAAAATCAGATTTTGATGTTGCGGATATTGGAAGAAAGAAGACAGCACTATTTATAGTCGTTCATGGTGAAAAGGACACATATTATAGATTGGTATCCTTGATCATTAATCAGACCTTCCAATTACTGATGCAATTAACTGAAGAGCAACAAAAAAAGACAGGTAAAAAGAGACTGCCAGTGCCATGTAATTTAATTTTTGATGAATTTGGAAACTTTCCAGCATTAAAGAATATAAAAGGTATTTTGACTTTTAGCCGTTCTGCAGGATTTAGATCATTCATGGTAGTTCAGGATCTACATCAGTTCTCTGAGATATATGGAAGAGATGTTGAATCAATCATTGAAAATAACTCAGCTAACTTTATTTATCTATATGGTAAGGATATGGATACGATCAAGCGTATTTCAGCTATGAGTGGTAAGAAGCTTGTGTGGAAATCTGATAAAGGTTCCTATGAGGAAGCTCCAGTTATTTCTACGGATCAATTACAGCAATTATCTATGGGTGATGCAGTCATTATTAGTGCAAGAAAGAAGGCATATATCTTTAGAATGCGTAATTATAAGAAGTATTCCTTCTACAAGAATAAGAAGAAGTATGTTCCTGGAGAAACAAGAAGATTGCGTAATGTAAGAGTGTATAACGTTCAAGAGCATTATGATGCAGACCAAAAGATTAGTGATGCATTTGATAGTAAGAAAGACCTACTGTCTGGTGATCCTCAGTTATCTGCAGAGTTAAAAACAGGTGTTGAACAACTGCAGGAGAAACAATCATTGATTCCTACTGCAGGATTTGGATTAGGTGCTGCAAAATAAGGAGAAGTCATAATGAATACAATAAAGTTTGTAGAAGAAGTACGCTTAAAAGAAGCGTTTTGGGATAAATATAAATACAGATCAAACATTCTAGCTAGTCAATTTGAAAGTGTTGCAAGACATGGTGGTGTAGATCTGCTTACTGCAGAATTAGTGGAAAATAAAACAACAAAAGAAACAGCAATCCAATTTGTATCCTTCGAGTTCAAACTGGATGATATTAAGAAGGCTATAGCACAAGCTGAAGAAAATAGCCGTTTCTGTCATAAGTCTTTTATAGTGATTCCATTAGAAAAAGAAAAGGTAATCAATGATAGATACAAAGATTACCTGAAGAAAGCAAAGTATATTGGAGTAATGGGAGTTGCGACAGATGGTAGATGGACGATTATACACAAGCCTTGGACTCATAAAGATGAAGAGCTAGTGTACAACCAGGTATTATTAAAGATGTTGGTGAATAGTAATAAGACAGTTGTTTAATATTACCTCATACCTGGAACGAAGAAAGCGTTTTTTATAAGAGCGTAGCAATATTAGAATTGTTAAATATCAAAGTACTAACTATACATATTTGGGTTTCTTGTCTTCAATATATTTATTATAATTCTTTTTGAACTCAAATAACAGACTAGTAATTTGCAGTAAAGTCTCTATGATGAAATTATAAAGAGAACAATAAAAGGGGAATACATGGTATGAAGAAATTTAATATTTATCATCTATGTGTTGCAAGGTATAAGACTGGCATTTAAGTTTAATGTATTAATCGTTTCTATTTATTTAATAAAGAGAGGAGAAAATATGTTTAAGAAAATAATTGCATCAGTACTAGCTACATTAATGCTTTTGATTGTTTTACCAACTAAAGTAAATGCCTCCACTCAACCAATAACAACATATTCAAGTGGAAATGTAATACAAATGTCGGATTATCTTACAAAAGATGATTTAGAATTTATGAAGAAATTGCAGTCTATATATCCATATTTTGCAATTGATAATAATGGAAAATTATATTTGACTGTAGAAATAAATGAATTACAAAGTAAATTTCAATTAGATGAACAATTTATTCAAAAATTAAATGATATTTTGCAAAGTCCTATTTCAAACAATAATTTACATTCATATAGTAGCGGTTCTAATTTAGGATTAAGAAGAGTTTTTGTCAAAAATTGGAAAATTTATTTTTCATACGAAGAAGTTGAATCATTATTTGTAGCAGCAGCTAACGCTGGACCTGCTGCTATGACAGCTACATTTGCAGCAATAGGAATAATGTATCCTGTATTTGGCTCTGTAGTGGGAACGATTGTTGGAATTGTGGGAGGAGGAACTATTTGTTATCATGTATTGCAAGCAGCTGCTCGAAGACAAGGATTATATATTGGTGTTGATTGGAATGGTCCATTCCCTATTCCTACGCTAGGAAATTGGTGATATGTCCAGTAACATTAAAGGACTAAATTATATTTTTATTGGATTATTAGTGGGTACATTTACCTTATCTATTAAGGTAAATGATCCTTGGAAATTATATAAATTTATAATGTATAGTATATCAGCATGTATACTTATTACCGGTTTTATAAAAATTATTCAAATACAGAAAAAACCATTCATTTTAAGAGATATATTAATATTGATAATAATATATGATTTATTAAATTATTTAATTAATACTTATTTTGGAGGAGTTATTAATATTACAGTTTCTATAGTTTTCGTACGTATGTTTATGAAATCTAAATTATTTAAAAAATGGGAAAATAATTTAAATAACAGATCTGTAGAATAATTAAGTTCCGCAAAAAATGCATGCCATACATAAATCTATGATGGATATCAATACAAATAAAAGAGAAGCTAAATCACTTCTCTTTTATTGTTGTGATTTGATAAGAATAAATAACACGATCGGTATTAAACCAATTCCTACAAACCATGGCAAGTTTGCTATTACGAATGCGACTATCCTATTGATTACCAGTGCTATGCCCCATCCGGCTAAAATGGATATGGTTACAGCAGTAGTCAAAATGAAAGCTGACAAAAACACGATCCACAGATGTTTTGATATATTTTTCTTGGCTTCTTTGGAAGATTTTATGTGTTATTTTACATTCTATTTTATACCGAATATGGAATAGTAGACTATGTTGCAAATACATTTTTTGTTATGTATCCATGTTTAATAATTCAGTTTATTTCTATCAGAATATTATATTTATACTTGAACAAACGTAATTGTATTTAGATATAAAATTTTTAGAATAAATAATGAAAGAAGAGAAGTGATAGAAAACTTCTCTTTTATTTGACTAAATATAATTACGAGAAAATCAAGAAATTTTAAGATTATGTATAAAAGAAATTTAGAAAATCCACAGTTTAGTAAATTTTTTGCTATTTTCTAGCATAATATCTATAAAAGATACGGGCTTTTAAATAAGCCGACAGAAAAAGGAGATATAGAAAATGAAAAAAAAGATACTTAAAATTTTAAAACGTATTTTTACAGTGAAGAAGGTAATGACTTTTTTGGGGTTATTGATAAGTGCTGAGACAATAGGATACATACTTTCATATATGGGTACACAAGATACAAACCAAACTACAAAATATGTTGCGGATCAACAACATCAAGATAAACAAGAAGAAATAAGTCTTGAAAAAGAAAGAGAAAGTAAAATGGATAAAATGAAGAAAAATAAATTTGATGCAAGGTTCTTAAATAAAATAGTAACAATATTCTCAATTATATTTATTGTTATTTTGGTAATGGCTACGTTATTCCATTGTCTTTATGATGCCTTTTCTAATGTGATAGTACAGTTTTTATATTTAGCATTTCCCATTGTGCTAGCAATGTTAGATATTATTTGTTTTATTTGTCAGAAAAAACCTAGGGAGAAGAAAAAAAGAGAGGATGCTGGGGGCGAAAACCATCCGGAGGAAAAGATAACTAAAAAGATTGGGGAAAGATTACTACAATTGGTGAATAATATATTATCGCTATTAAAAAATACTATATTAGAATTAAAAAAATATTTGCCATTATTAAAATATACTTTTCTCATGAGTTGGGCTGCATCATTGGTAATAATAAATGATGTAAGGTTTAATATGAACTATATACTGCTTCTTTTATGTAAAATTGCAGGGTTCATATATGTTTTTCTGCTCTTTGCTGAAATATTCAAGTTAGTCCGAATGAATATTAAACCACTTATATTAATAACGTTAGTTTCAATGATTTTTGGGTCTATTAAAAGTACACAAATAAGATGGGGAATATCGATAATAGGTAATATGATTTTGTATATAATAGATTATGATTTTTTTAGATTTGTCTATAAAAAGTATAGAAATTATATAGGAGTGTCTCCTAAAGAAAATGCTGAAAGTGGAAAAGCTGATAATGATTTTGAAAAAACAAGTTCTTATGCAAAAATAAGACTAAAAAATTGGAAAGTTTTGATTGGGCTTGCTACATGTATTATTAATATTCTAATTGCAATTACAGATATGTGCTGCTTTTCGAAACTGATTTCTAAAATAGCTGAGTGGGGTTCTAATGGATTATTAAATAATGACAATTCGCCAGTAATAATATTTTTAACTAATGTTCTGACGATTCTTTGGACTGGGATAGCAAAATTTGCAGTGATACTTATCATCGTGGCTATGGGAATCATATTAGTAAGAAAGTTAGAGAAATATAAAAGAAATAAAATTGAAAAGTTCTTTTTATACATATTTGCGGTTCAGGAGGAGAGTTAGTGAGATAAGAAGCATTATATTTCTATTATGGAGGTACTATGAGAATCTTTTATGAAAGAGTATCTACTGAACGACAATCCCTTGCAAGACAAGACGAATTACTAAAGAAATTAAATATTGAAAAAGTGTATGCTGATAAGGCGACAGGGAAGCATATGGATAGACCACAACTTAAAGCTATGCTGGAGTTTGCTAGAGAAGGAGATACAATCGTAGTAGAATCTTTTTCCAGACTAAGCAGATCAACAAAAGATTTATTGCGCCTGGTAGAAAGTATGCATGCAAAAGGAATAGCATTCGAATCTCAGAAAGAGAAAATTGACACTAGTACGCCTTCAGGGAAATTATTTCTAACTATCATAGCTGCATTAAATGAGTTTGAACGAGAAGTATTATTGGAACGGCAAGCTGAAGGGATTGCAATTGCAAAGAAAAAGGGAAAGTATAAAGGAAGGGTGCATGCAAGCATAGATAAATTTTTATTTGCAGAACTCTATAAAGAATATAAAAAAAGAAACATTACTCAAAAATACATGTGCGAGAGATTGGGGATAAGTCGATCTACACTATATAAAGAAATTAAAAAATATGAATTAAATAATCTATAAATACATAACTAAGATACCAGTATACGAAAAAGGACTTCGCAAACGTGAAGTTCTTTTTAGAGTGCCAGACATGGCATATATCTCGGGGGGTTAAAAGTAACTCGAACAAAGGGATGCAGTCCCTAAGGTTTAACCGAATTCAAGAGTGTCCATCGTGAGATGAAATTTGAAGATAGAACTAGGCAAACTTTTGGCCAGATTTTCACGAATCTCAATTGAATTGGGTTGATGATAGGAAAGATATAGGTCTTACTCTGGGAGGTTTTGTCAGTGTCAAAGGTGGAATAGGGTCATTAATCAGTGAAAAGATTCTAAAATTAAAAGGTCTGATATCACTAACAGAGGACTACCAAGAAGTACATAGTTATTAAGTTGTGAATTGCCATATACCGAACAGTACGTACAGTTGTGCGAATAATCAGAAGTTTTAAAATTCTTTAAAACTTTCTCCTAATCAATTATGTAAATATTTTCACAAATCTTTTTTTGAAATTATATAACTTAGCTTAAAAATTATAAAATATGGTTAACATATCTATTAAAAGTACTACAATAAATGTGAAAGAATTAACATATGTATCGTGAAGAATATATTTATTTAAAATCAAGTAAATGTAGCGAAGTAATTTACATTTATTTAAAGTATCCTATTTCAAATGATATTTATCTAACTTATATAGATAGAAAAGAAAAGGGGTATATATATAGGTTAAATAATGCTTCAATTTCTAAAAAGTATGAAGATATTGCTATATTTATAAATAAAATAATTTATTGTCAAAATGGAGATGACAAATATTTTGATAAAAAAATAAAAAAATATACCTCTTTTTTGAAAAAATTATATTTTATAAAAAAGGATATAGAAAATGATGGTTTAGGCTTAGGTTTAAGTATGGTTGTTCTTGAATATTTTATAGATTTAAAGGACTATATTTATTATTTAATTGTCAAATTTGGGTTGCAAATTGTTTTAAATGAAATTAGATTAAAAATTCCGTTTTACTATTTCTTGGTTGATATTGATGTATATCAATCTAAAGTAATTGTGAAATATCAATGTATAACAGAAATTGAAAATAAAATATCCGCAGAGTTAGAGAGAATTAATGAAAAATTAAATTATTATTTTGAAGTAGCACGTATTCAAACAGAATTATTTATAAACTCACATTTCTTTGATTTGAAATATTCTGATTTTGTTAATGATATTTGCATGTGTGAATTTTGGTTAAAAGATACGTATGATAGTAAAAAAAATTAATGTTGATAATAAAATTAATGCTTGCTATATCATTATTCCTATTTATTTATTTTCAAGAACTGAATATCATTTTTTCGAACATTGCCTAGTAACTTCAATAAAAGAATATTTTGAAAATAAAGTTATTATTTCTGGAGTCACAAAAAAGGATAATGTGATTATTAGAATTCTATTTTCAAAGGTGATGGAAGAAAAGTGTTTTGACTATTTATCTGAAGATAATGAAGAAATATTTAAAAAAGTAAATTTTGATATAGAGAAGGAGATTTTTCTATGTGAATACGTATATCTATTAAATAGAAAAATTGTCTTATCTTTTATAAATTCTCAAACAGTAAAAAAAATATATCCGGTGTATTTAAAGCAAAGGGAAATATATTTTGTGACAGATGGAAAGGATACTTTACCTGAAAAATATAAAAATATTAACTTTCTGAATGACTCAAATGAAAACTATTATGATTCGCATGAAGATGTATATGAATATATTATGGAAAAAATAAAAATTCCATGAGGGTTAAGAATATGATTGGTTTTGATAATAAATTTAAATTTTCTGAATCAACTAATAACGTTGAAGTTAGTTTAGATGGTGAATTTTATGGATATATTCCAATGCAAATTTATAATTTATTGCTTTTGATTAATGGGAAAAATAAAGATGATGCGATAAACACTATAAAGAATAAATTTAATAAATATGAAAATATTGCTAATAATATATATGACAATATTTTAAGTGCATATGGTGTTGTACTGACTGAAAACGAACATTGTATAAGATATGAAATGCCTTTTTACAGAAATGATCATAGACCGATTAATTTAAACCGGTTAAGATATTTTTCTCCAAAAAAATTAGTTATTTCGTTGACTAGATGTTGTTTCATGCAGTGTAAATATTGTTATGCAGGAGCCATTTATACAAAAAATTACATTCCTGAATATAACTTAAATTTTCATTTAATTGAACATATTATTGATGAAGCAAAAAAGTTTAATATTTATGAAATTGATATTACTGGAGGTGATCCATTTGCAAGAGAAGATATATTTCAAATATTAGACTTATTTGAAAAAAATGGAATCAAGACTAATCTTTCAACAAAAAAACTTTTAGATGAAGATCAAATTGAGAAAATCAGCCATTACAAATGTATCGAATCAATACAAATTAGTATTGATTCGATAGATGATAACGAAGAAGCTATGCTTCTTCGTGTCAATCATTATTCAACAACTCATATTAAAATGATAGAGAGAATGACAGAAAAAAATATTCATGTAAAAACTAATACTGTATTAACAAAAGTAAATATAGATAACATTTGGAAATTGGTAAAAAAATTAGAGGATTTAGGAGTTTGTGAAATAGTACTTAGTCCATATATGGGAAATTTATTTAATCGTATAGACGAATTATTTCCTAGTGTTGAACAATATATGGCATTTTCTAAACTTTTAGATACATTACAATATACAAATATTAATTATCCGGAATTTTTAAAAAACTTTACCGAAGATAGTTTGCATGGAAAAAAAGAAAATGGATGTGGGGCAGGAATTGATGGAATTATTATTTCTCCTTCTGGAGAAACATTTGTTTGTGAACGACTTTCATATATTGACGAATATAGTTTAGGGAATATTGGAGAAATTAGTTTGGCAAAAATTTGGAATGGAAATGAAGTTAATAAATACTATATGCCGTTAATGGAAAAATATAAGGGAACTAAATGATACAAATGTAGTGAATTTAATTATTGTGTCAATGTACGAGGGATATGTTACGTTCATTCATTAATATTGAATAAGAAATTGTATTCACCAGATAATCAGTGTATTAAAGAAACATGTGGAAAGCGAATTTATTGATATGAAATATTACAGAGTAAAACCATTTTATTCTATTAGAGAAGAAACTAATAAATGGATAATATTCGATACTCGTATCGAAAAAATTGCTAATTCTATTGCTTTTATTTCAAAAAGTGATTATTTAATGTTTCATTTATTTGGTGGCAGTTATTCGTACGAAGCAATATGTGAAAAATTAGAAGAAAAAAAGTGTTTGAGCGATGAATATGCTAAAGCAACAGTTAATTTTTTTCTTGATAAGTTTGGCAAATATATTGAAGAAATACCTAGACCCATAGTAAGAAATGATATTTTCATTAAAAAGAATGCTAAAAATAGTTATCGAGATAATATACCGTATTATTCCAATGATAGATTAGATACTCCGTTATTTGTGAGCATTATTTTGACGAAACAATGTTTCGTCAAATGTAAGTATTGTTTTGCTTCTGCAAATGAGAAGTTAGAAAGAGAAATGGAATTAGATGTTATTAAAGATATAATTTGTCAATGCAAGGATATGGGTGTTGCAACTATTAATCTTTCAGGAGGTGATCCATTCGCAAGAAATGATATTTATGAAATTCTTAAAGAACTTGAAGAAAAACATATAAATTACAATATATCAACAAAAAAATTTTTGATGGATATGGATATAGAAAAGTTAAAGAATGCTGATGTAAGATCTATTCAATTAAGTATTGATAGTAATGATGATGAGATTTGCAATAAATTAATCGGTATATCAAACTTTTATTCATCAATGAAAGAAGTAATAAAAAAACTAATCAAGAATGGAATAAAAGTAAAAACAAATACTGTGATAACAAAGTATAATATCGATTCAATTCCTGAATTGGTGGATGAATTAATATATATTGGGGTTTCTAAAATATATTTATCACCTTATCTAAATTCTCTAGGTAGACATAAAGATGACTTTTTTTGTAATGAAATCCAATATAATAATTTAGTAAAAAAATTACCTGATACAAGCATTATTGATTTTAAACCAATTGTTTTTCACAAATCAAAAAATTATAACGATATCCAAACTTGTAGCGGTGGTAAAAGTGGGCTTGTTATATATAATGACGGATCAGTTGGAATATGTGAACGGTTGATTCAGGGTAACTTACAAGTAGGAAATGTATATGAGTCATCACTGTATGATATTTGGAAATCAGAAAAGCTTAGGGAAATAATCGAACCTAGCAGAGAACTTTTTGTAAATACAGAATGTTATGATTGTAGCAAATTTAAAGAATGTATTTATGGAAAAGGAATATGCTATGTTAGAGCAAAAATAAATTCTGGGAAATATTATTCTATTGACCCATTTTGCCCAAAATCAAAAAGCAAACAAAGGATGAGCTAAATGAAAAGTATTATATGCAGTGATTTAAAAAAGACATATAAAATAAGAGTTTCAAAGAAAGGGATTTCAGGATTTTTATATCCTGAATATACATTAGTTGAAGCGATTAAAAACATTAATTTTACTGTTGAAGAAGGATCTATAACAGGTATTTTAGGATCAAATGGAGCTGGTAAAAGTACGCTAATTAAAATGATGACAGGAATTTTAATGCCATCAGAGGGAAGTATTTCTGTGAACGGATTTACTCCTTCTAAACGTGAAGAAAAATTTAAGAAATCTATTGGATTAATGATGGGGAATAGAAGTTCTTTGATTTATGATCTTCCTGTTCGTGATTCCTTTGAGTATCTTAAAATTATTTATGATGTTGATAGTGAAAAATACAAGGATGCATTAGTGTTATTAAAAAAAATTAATGCAATTGAACTTTTAGATATTCCTGTTCGCAAGCTATCGCTTGGACAAAGAAAGAAAATGGAATTAGTATCCACAATTTTACACAATCCTAAAATATTATTTTTAGATGAAGCAACAATAGGGATGGATATTCAAAGTAAAATAGAAGTATTGAATTTTTGTATGTTTTTAAAGAGGCAATATAATACAACAATTATTTATACTTCGCATGATTTGAATGATGTTGAACGAATTTGCGACAAGATTATTTATTTAGATAAAGGTGAAATTACATATGATGGGCCTGTAGATAGGTTTGGTGCAAGAAAAGAAGCAACAAAAGTCGAAATAATTTTTAATGAGAAAATTGATTTTGATATTGTTTTCTCGGAATATAAATATGAAAAGACAGATGACTACACATGTAAATTTTATCTAGAAAATGACAAAATAAATATATTTTTAGAAAAAGTTAATATGTATTCAATTCAAGAGATGCAGATTAAGAGAGTTACTTTGGAAGATAAGGTGTTAGATTATGTGGACATACATAAAAAAAATGATTGAAAACTCTATAAAAAAAGTACTCGCATATCCTTTTGAAGTATGGATGTTGCTTATTTACTCGCTTTTTGAATTATCATTTATTTTACTTTTCTGGTGGTCTATTTCTAGCAACTTTATACTACCTGATGGATATGTGCAGGGAGATATGTTTGTTTTCTCGGCAATGTTAATGGTTTCAAGTGGATTCCAAGAAATATTCTTTGGAATAAATGTATTACCATATGACATAAATGATGGGAATTTGGATAATTACATTATCAAACCTAAAAATATGTGGATACACTATATGTTGGATACCATAAACGTTCCAATTATATTAGAAAAACAAATAATTGGTTTAATTGCTTTCATTGTTTCCGTTTATTGTTTTGCAATTGATGTCAATATTGTGAGAACAATACTAGCATTTGTACTTTTATTTTTCGCAAATTTTATTTTCAGTTTACTTGAATTACTAATAAGTTTTACAGCGTTCTGGTTAGAAAATATTGATAATTTTAGAAACTTATTATATTCAGTAAGTGATATAAAAAAATACCCAATGGGATTTTTTGCGAAAAGGTTTCAGAACTTTTTTCTGAACATCATTCCTATTGGTTTAGTAACTTACTATCCATTTGAAATTGTAATTGGGCATATAAATATATCAGTTGGGATTATACTTAGATATTTGCTTATTTTGGCAGTATTGATGTTTTTTGTAAGAATTATTTCAAAGAATGGACTAAAAATGTATGCATCAAATAATTAGATATATACAAAGGATACTAGCATTTGCGAAGATTGAATTAAAAAAAATGAAGGCATATTCTGGACAGTTATCTTCTTTATTGTTGACACTACCTATCAAGGCTATACTGACATATTTAATATGGGCGAATCTATCCAGATACAATTATTCCGTTGATTTACAATGGTTAGTTTTATATTCAATAATAGTTAGTTTTACGGAGTTTATAACGATGCCGTATTGTGAAATAGCATATAATCTTATGCAAGATATTCACACAGGTGATTTAGATATGTATATTGTTAAGCCAATTCATTATCTTTGCTATAGATTTATTTCGAAGCTACATATATTTTTTCTCTTTGTGATTGTAATGATACTTTTGGAAATTGTATATAAAGTAAATATTTTTAGTTTTCATAATATAAGTATTTTATATTTCTATATTATTAGTGTTTCATATATTTATATCATTTTTGCAATAGTTGGTATATTAAGTTTCAAATTTGAGAATATCTTAACACTTAGAGATAATATCTGGAATATAATCCGTCTCTTGGCAGGATCTATTTTACCTTTAAGTTATTATCCATTTAACATAGAGAAAATTTTGAAATTTTTACCATTTGAGTATATCTATTATAAGCCGGTTATTTTTACACAAAATGTTGCATTACCTACAAGTTTTGATTTTATGATTAGTGGGTTATGGTTAATAATTGGTGTCATTCTGTTAATGGTTTTTTGGAACAGATCAATTCGGCATTATTCATCTCAAGGTGGTTAATGATAGAAAGGAGGCAAATTATGGTTATAAAAGATGTAAAAAATGTAGATGAACAGAATACACAACAAGAAAATGTAGATGACTTAATTGATGAAATAAATATTGAAGAACTATACAATAAAGTTGTTACATGTGGTTGCTGTTGCTCATCTCACGGTGGTGGCAAAGCGAGATACGAATAATCGCCTTGCAAGTCTGGAAGGGCAATAATGCCCTTCTTTTTATGAATTGAACCCAAAAAGTTGTACAATAACTTTATACTGTATGGACAAATTTCGGGTCTCCAAAAACTTTGGGGGACAACCCATGAATTCAAGAGAACACTAGACATCAAATCTAGTGTTTTTTTTGAATATTGGTATTTTTTCTTTGTTTAATTGAATGCGTGCTTGATGCCAGCATGCAACAGATAATAAGGAGATAGTTTGAGTATGAAAAAGATAATTGGCTACGTCAGGGAATCAACCCAATGGCAGGTTACAAATGGGTATAATCTTGGCGAGCAAAAACGAAAAATAGAAGAATTTTGTAAGTATAAATATGAAACGGGGAGTTATGAGTTAGAAATAAAGGAAGAACGCGGTGTTTCTGCAAGGAATCTAAAAAGACCACAGATACAATCAATAATTGAATTAATTAAGGCAAAAAGCATTGATATATTAGTTATTCATAATCTGGATCGACTTACAAGAAGCGTAAAAGATTTAGCATATCTAATAGAATTACTTGAAGAATATTCAATTGAATTGGTAAGTATTACAGAGAGTATTGATACAACAACTCCTTCTGGAAGGACATTTATATTGATGATTGGAGTAATATCTCAATGGGAAGAAGATAGTATCTCTTGGCGAACAAAAAGAGGTATGGCAGAAGCTTTGGAACGTGGATATTATTGTAAGCCACGAGTTCCCCTTGGATATGTGAGAGACCCACAAGATAAGCGCCATCTGATTATTGATGAAGAGAAAGCAGAATATATCCGTTATATCTTTGAAACGGTTGCTAAGGGCATAAAAACAGCCAATGAAATATATCTAGATTTTAAGAGGAAAAAAGTTTTGGGAAAGAAATGGGGGAATGATGATGTATACAGAATATTAAAAAATCAAGCGTATACAGGCGATGTTGAATTATTTGGAAAAGTTTATGAAGGCGTAATTCCTGCAATTATAACAAAGGAGTTACAGAAAGAAGCATTAGAAAGAGTTAAGTTACGCTCAAGGAAAAAGAAATATCAGTATCCGTTTAGAGGGATTTTATTATGTTCGGAGTGTGGAAGTACATTAAAATGTGATAGTACACATAAGAAAATAAGAGGAAAAGTCTATAGAGTATATCAATACTATTTTTGCGAATGCTGTAAAAACAGGATTAGTCAGAACTGCATACAGGAGCAAGTGGAACATAAACTATCTATACTATTAGATAAAGAACATACAAAAGAGATAAGAAAGAGTTTTTTGAAACACCTGAAGCAGGTTGAGAAGGATATAAATGCTGTAATTGATTTAATATTAAGTCAGGGAAGAAGTGAAATCCTTATAAAAAAGTATGAAGGCTTAGTTAATGAAAGAGAAGAATTATTTAAAAAATCTGAGAAACAAGATGAGTACAATATGCCACTTGTCGATACTGAGAATTTGAAAGATTTAATTTACAAATATATAAGCCATATCAAAGTGGATTTTATCAAGAAAAGTATTGATGTAGAATATAAAAAGAAGGTAAAAAAGGTAGAAAATAGTTCAAGTGAAAAATGCAACTGAATGAGATTAAATGAACTATATTGAAAACATAATATATATATGTTAGTCTATTATAAAGAAAAAATACTTAAAATTAAGGAGGTTAAGTATGAATACTATTAAAAAGTTTGTCATCAAGCATGAAATCATTCGCGGTGGCTGCACAGTAACTAGT
>QFCH01001360.1_pt1 | contig 19120 bp, 18 predicted proteins | sample 5346071 | NCBI WGS metagenome assembly QFCH01 (sample SAMN09062255, study PRJNA434731) | Human gut metagenome, whole genome shotgun sequencing project. | isolation source: stool timepoint B chromium assembly | host: Homo sapiens | collected 2015
CCAGCCCTTCACCTTTGGATGCACCTTTGACTAATCCGGCAATGTCCACAAATTCAATGGCAGCGGGGACGATTTTTGCGGAGTCATAAAGTTTGGCAAGATCATCAAGTCTATGGTCAGGTACGGTTACAATTCCGATATTTGGATCAATGGTACAGAACGGATAATTCGCAGATTCTGCACCGGCTTTAGTCAGGGAGTTAAATAATGTACTTTTACCTACATTGGGTAAGCCTACAATACCTAATTTCATAGTTAATTCTTCCTTTCAAAATGGGTCATCTGATATATCAAAATGAGTCATCTGACATACTGCATGAGTCATATTGTATCATAAAACAATAAAAAAGGAAATTAGTTTTTCCCGAATTGTTTCCAATTTCTGAAAATTTTGTGTCCTGGTATGGTGGAGTATGCCCCCACAAATCCATGGTTAGGGGGTGTAAAATCTGTTTTATGTGGGAAAAAAACATCCAATCTGGGTATGATTTCCGGATTTTATTCATTTTTTTATGCAAAAGTGGGGAGAAACATGTCTGGAAATTAATGGAAGATACCCGTGAAAAGCCTTGTAAACAGCGGCAAAGGCCGTTTTTTTGGAAATTTTCCCTTGATAAATTCAGACGATTCATATACAATAGGAATGTAAGTGGTGAAAAGTGGTAGTAAGTGGTGATGGATGGTTGCCTGTGTGGGCGCATGGGGAGGACCATTCAAAAAAGCAGGTGATACGGTATGTTTATAGGTGAATACAATCATACAATTGATACCAAAGGCAGACTCATCGTTCCTTCAAAGTTCAGAGAATCTTTAGGGGACGAATTTGTTGTGACCAAAGGTCTTGATGGCTGTCTGTTTGTATATCCTATGGAAGAATGGGCCGTTTTTACTGATAAGCTTAAGGATTTGCCGCTGACCAAAAAAGATGCCAGACAGTTTTCACGTTTCTTCCTGGCCGGCGCCGCCTTATGTGAGGTGGACAAGCAGGGAAGAATTCTGATTCCTGCAGTCCTGCGTGAGTTTGCCGGACTGGAAAAGGATGCCGTACTTGTAGGGGTATCCAGCCGCATCGAAATCTGGAGCCGCAGCAACTGGGAAAGTATCAGTGATGTGGACATCGAGGATATGGATAATATTGCGGAACATATGGAGGATATCGGAATTACATTCTGATTTTGGAGGCACCGATGGAATTTAAACATATATCGATATTACTTAATGAAACAATTGAAAATCTGGATATCAAACCTGAAGGAATTTACGTGGACGGAACCTTGGGCGGCGGTGGACATGCCTGGCATGTATGCAGTCACTTGAGTGGAAAGGGACGCCTGATTGGAATTGACCAGGATGAGGCAGCCATTACGGCGGCATCGGATCGGCTTTCTCAGTATGGATCCGCTGTGACGATTGTCCGGAGCAATTATCGGGATATAAAAAATGTCCTTCAAAATCTTGGTATAGAAAAAGTTGATGGCATTTTACTGGATCTGGGTGTTTCTTCCTACCAGTTTGATAATGCGGACAGAGGGTTTTCCTACAGGGAAGATGCGCCTCTTGATATGCGCATGGATCAGCGTCAGGAAAAGACTGCCCGGGATATTGTCAATGAATATTCGGAGAAAGAGTTATATCGTATTATCCGTGATTTTGGCGAAGATAAGTTTGCCAAAAATATTGCAAAGCATATCTGTCAGGCACGGACGAAAAAGCCTATTGAAACCACTTTTGAACTGACTGAGGTGATTAAGGCGGCCATTCCCATGAAGGTTCGGGCTACCGGCGGTCATCCGGCAAAAAAAACCTTTCAGGCGATCCGTATTGAATTAAACCATGAATTGGATGTTTTGCAGGAAAGTCTGGATGAGATGATTGATCTTCTGAATGAGAACGGTCGGTTGTGTATTATTACCTTCCATTCTTTGGAAGATCGCATTGTAAAAACTATTTTTAGAAAAAATGAAAACCCATGTACATGTCCGCCGAATTTTCCGGTATGTATGTGCGGCAAAAAATCAAAAGGTAAAGTGATCACAAGAAAACCAATCATTCCCTCTGGGGAGGAGATGGAGGAAAATCCCCGGTCTAAAAGCGCAAAGCTTCGGGTATTTATGAAAAGAAGCGCCCAATAGAGCGCAGAACATGACGATTTAGGAAGGAGTGTTGGAAATGGCACAGATGCATCAGGCGAGACAAAATCGGACAAAACGGCCGGATTTTCATTCAGCATATGTGGATGGGAGTACCGTCAGAAAATTGGAACCAGCTCCTTACAAAACACAAAAAAAGAAAGCACTTTCAGAAAGACAGCTTAGAGAGCAAAAGCGCCGTGAGGCCATGGAGGCGGCCCGGCAAAAACAGCGTCAGGAAGCGGTTAGCCGTAATCGGGAAAAGATTATTAAGCTGGATTTTCGATATACATTATTTCTTGCGCTTGCTGTTATTACGACTTTGGTTGTCTGTATTTATTATCTCAGCCTTCAGAGCCAGATGACAGCCCAGTCTAAAAATATTTCGGGATTAAAGAGTGAACTGACAGTGCTGACAGATGAAAATCTGGCGGCCAGGGAGCGAATTAATAATGCAATAGACCTGGAAAAGGTATACGAGGTTGCGACTAAAGAACTGGGGATGCATTATGCCAGTGAAAGTCAGATCGTCTACTATTCGGGAACTGCGGATAATTATGTGAAACAGTACAAGGCGATTCCGAAGTCTAACTGACATGTAACAGAATATAAAACAGTGAATAACGGGGCTGCTGCATTTTTGCGGCAACCTCGTTTTGACTAGAGTGTGTTTGAAATTCATTACGCAATCTGATATGACGGGAGATATGCCATGAGAGATGACAGAAACAGGAGAAATACCCGGGGTGCCAATCCTAATGCACGGCGCCCTGGGGGATCAACCGGTTCAAAACGGCCGCAGAACGGTCGAGCCGGGAACGGACGGGGAAAGAGATCTATAGAAAAAAACATTGGGACTGCTCCGAAAAATACATCGAAAATTACGTGGATTATGCCGTATCTTAATCGAAAGAAAACTGCCCAGGCTAAAAAATTTATCGGCTATAATCAGATCAAGCTGTGGATTGTATTTGCCACTTTTATCGTGCTGATGGCACTTTTGATTGTCCGGCTTGTTTATATCAATGCATCCAGCGGCGATGCGTACAATAAACAGGTTTTATCCCAGCTTAATTACAGCAGTACAACGATTCCCTACCGCAGAGGCGATATTACGGATCGGAATGGAACCGTGCTGGCCACAAGCGAAAAGGTGTATAACCTGATTGTGGATGCCTATGTAATGATCAATTCCAGAGTAGAGTCAGAGGGGGATTGTCTGGATCCTTCTTTGGATGCTCTGGAAACGTACTTTGACCTGGATCGTTCTGAGATGCGGGATCTGGTCGAGGAAAATCCGGAAAGCCGTTATAATATTGTAGCCAGAGAACTGACATATGATGAAATTCAGGAATTTCAGAATTTGATGGATTCGGAAGACGAAGAGGACAGGAAGAAAAGTCAGTATATTAAAGGTATTTGGTTTGAGGATGACTATAAAAGGAAATATCCGTATAATTCCCTGGCCTGTGATCTGATTGGCTTTACATCCGCAGGTAATGTGGGAACTTATGGAATTGAGCAGTATTATAATGATGTGCTCAATGGAACCAATGGCTGTGAGTACGGTTATCTGGCAGGAATGGGGGATCTGGAACGTACAACGGTTTCACCGGTCAACGGCTATACGGTTCAGTCCACGATTGATGTGAATATCCAGAGAATTGTGGAAAATGTGATTTGGGAATTTAATGAAGCCATTGGCAGTAATAATACAGCTGTTCTGGTGATGGATCCCAATAATGGAGAGATTCTGGCAATGGCCAGTTATCCGGTATTTAATCTGAATGATCCCAGAGATCTGACCGGTATTTATGACCAGGAAGAACTGGATACGATTGAGGATTGGGAACGGCTGATTGAATACAATGAGCTCTGGAAAAATTATACGATTACAGATACTTATGAAGCGGGATCTACGGTAAAGACTATGACAGTGGCTGCCGCGCTTGAAGAAGATGTCGTAGGCAAGGATCAGAGTTTTATATGTGATGGAAGCGAAAAGTATAAGGATGGAAACGGCTTTAAGGTGATTCCATGTAATAATATTTCAGGACATGGGACCTTAAGTCTGTCTCAGTCCCTGATGCAGTCGTGCAATGATGCCCTGATGCAGATCGCAGGTGCTCTTGGATCAGATAAGTTTTATGAATATCAGAGACTTTTCGGATTTGGTCAGCTGACCAATGTTGACCTTCCCGGTGAGGCCAGCGCTTCTACATTACTTCGTACGGCGGAGGATATGAGTGAAATTGACCTGGCGACAGAGTCCTTTGGACAGAATTATAACGTCACCATGGTACAGGTGGCAGCTGCCTTCAGTTCTCTTGTGAATGGAGGAAGCTACTATAAACCCCATGTTGTCAGACAGATTTCTACCGAAACCGGAAGTACGGTTGAAAATGTGGAAAAAGAGCTGGTGCGGACGACAATTTCGGAAGATACATCAAAGTGGATGTTGGACGCACTGCACAAAACCGTTGAAGGGGACGGCCAGATTAAAGGAACTGCCGGTTATGTGCATATTGATGGCTATGAAATCGGTGCAAAGACAGGAACCGGTGAAAAATTGCCCAGAGATTCTGGAAAGTGTATTGTTTCTCTTTTAAGTGTGGCGCCTGTTGAGGATCCCCAGGTCGTTGTTTATGTGCTGATCGATGAACCTCAGACGGAAAATCAGGGGGACAGCTCTCTGGCATCGATTATGTCGCGGAAAATTTACGAGGAAATGCTTCCGTATCTTCAGATCTTCCCGGAAGGCATACAAGCTGAAAGTGAAACGGAATCTGAAATTGAGACAGCATCTGAGGCAGATCCACAAACGGATACAAGTGCGGCATCCGAATCCGGAGATGAATCCCAGACACAGGAAAATGATCAGAGTTCGGGTACAGTATCCGATGTTCATACAGACGATAAGACCATGGTATGGAAACATCTGACTGAGGATGAAAAAAAGGCCGTTCAGGATGAATATCTGAACATTAAGGGAACAAATAAACTGAAGGACTGGAAAACCGAAGAACGGAAGGAAATTCGGGAAAAACGTCTTAAGGCCCATGAAGAAGAACTGAGAAAGGCGGAGGAAGAACGCAAAGCAGAAGAAGAAAAAAAAGCTGCAGAGGAAGCCAAAAAACAGGAAAATGAAACCGGGACTGACAGTGAGACCATAGATTCGGAGGAAACCTTCGATACAGATCAGACTTTAAATTCGAAGGAAAACTAAAGATACATAAGTCTGCCCCAATAAACATAAAATGAATCAATCAACGATTGGGGACTGATTTTTTGCATGTACATTTCTATCATCAAAAAAAGGTGAAAATTTGTATGTGGGTTTTGATTCTGCTTAGCTTTGGCCTGGTACTGCGTCTGGGATATCTCATGGTTGGCCGTTCATCTTATTATGAAGCAAAGGCCGATGATATTCATGAACGGGAACGTCGAATCAAGGCGCAGCGTGGGCTGATTTATGACAGAAATGGTATTGTTCTGGCAGATAATCAGGCTGTATGCAATATTACGGTTATACACAATCAGATTACAGACCCGGAGAAGGTGATCAAGGTCCTTTCACAGGAACTTCAAATGTCTGAGGAAAATGTTCGTAAACGGGTAGAAAAGGTCAGCTCCATTGAAAAGATCCGTTCCAATGTGCCAAAGGCCATCGGTGACCGGATTCGCAGCTATAAGCTGGATGGTGTTAATGTAGATGAGGATTATTCCAGATATTATCCCTATGATACGCTGGCGTCAAAAGTTCTTGGCTTTACAGGGGGGGATAATCAGGGGATTTTGGGACTGGAGGTAAAATATGATGAAGCTCTGCAGGGGACCGACGGCTTGATTTTAACAACCACGGATGTCCGGGGGCTTGAAGTGGAAAATACAGCTCAAAAGCGGGTTGAACCTATTGCCGGAAAAAATCTGTATACAAGTATTGATTATAATATACAGGTATATGCTCAGCAGGTTGCTGAAAAGATTTTAGAACAGAAGCAGGCCAGCGGTGTTTCCATTATTATGATGAATCCCCAAAATGGTGAGATTTATGCAATGGTTAATGCGCCGGAGTTTAATTTGAATGAGCCTTTTACGCTGAATACGTCTATGAGTGCGTCAGAAGGTACATCCAATGAGCTGCTTAATCAGATGTGGCGCAATGATTGTATTAATGATACCTATGAGCCTGGATCCACGTTTAAAATTATTACTTCAACGGCAGCTTTGGAAGAAAATGTCGTCAGTCTGTCAGATACCTTTTCCTGCCCGGGATTTCGTGTTGTACAGGATCGGCGGATTCGCTGCCATAAGACTGCCGGACATGGTGCAGAGACCTTCCTGCAGGGATTTATGAATTCCTGCAATCCGGTATTTATTGATGTGGGAGCCAGAGTTGGTGCTGAAAATATGTACAAATATTTTCGGCGACTGGGACTGTTTGAAAAAACCGGCGTGGATCTTCCCGGCGAATCCGGTTCTATCATGCATAAGCTGGATCATATTGGCGCTGTGGAGCTGGCCACAATTTCTTTTGGGCAGTCATTTCAGATTACACCTCTGCAGCTGCTTCGGGCAGTAAGCGCAGTCATAAACGGGGGGACGCTGGTAACACCCCATTTTGGTGTAAAGGTGGCGGACAGCCAAAATCGGGAAATTGAAGTTTTTTCCTATGAAACCCAGACCGGGGCTGTATCCCAGGCAACTTCGGATACAATGAAAATGATGCTGGATAAAGTGGTTTCGGAGGGGACTGGTCATAAGGCATATATTGAAGGTTATCCTATTGGCGGCAAAACGGCGACCTCCCAGAAACTTCCCAGGGGTTCGGGAAAATATATTGCGTCATTTTTGGGGTTTGCACCATCGGACGATCCCCAGGTGATTGGCCTGGTGCTTATTGATGAACCTGTGGGCACTTACTATGGCGGTACCATTGCGGCACCGGTGATGCAGGAACTGTATACCAATATTTTGCCCTATCTTGGTATTGAAAAAAATTCATCGGTTTCCGAAGGGGAAACACAGGATTTTCAGGATGCTTTACAATAATATTAAATTGTACTATAATTATTGATCACAGGCGTTAAACGCTGGATTTTTCAGAAAAAATACGAGAGAGGTAATCTAAATGTTTGCTGATATCAAATATTCAATTTTAATCCCCATACTGGTTGCATTTTTAATCAGTGCGGTTTTGTGCCCTGTTGTTATTCCGTTTCTTCACCGGCTGAAGTTTGGCCAGTTTATCCGTGAAGAGGGACCTGAGGCTCATCAGAAAAAGTCCGGTACACCCACAATGGGCGGTATTATATTTTTACTGGCCGCAATGGTCACATCTGTTTTTTTTGTGAAAGATTATCCAAAGATTATTCCGGTTATGTTTACAACCTTAGGCTTTGGTCTGATCGGTTTTCTGGATGATTATATTAAGGTGGTCAAGAAACGCAACCTGGGACTGACAGAGATTCAGAAACTGGCCGGACAGATCATTGTTACCGGTATTTTTGCCTTTTATCTGCTTCGATATTCGGATGTGGGAACAAAGATGCTTATTCCTTTTACCGGCGGCTTTGAAAACGGCATGTACCTGGATTTACCGGTATGGCTTTTTGTTATTGTCTTGTTTATTATTGTTCTTGGGACAGTTAACGGTACGAATTTTACCGATGGGCTGGACGGACTGCTTTCCAGCGTGACGGTTTTGGTTGCTGTATTTTTTACGGTTGTGGCCGTTGCTGCGAAAAGCGGCCTGCATCCGGTCAGTGGAGCGGTTATGGGAGCTTTGCTTGGTTTCCTTTTGTTTAATACCTATCCTGCAAAAGTTTTCATGGGAGATACAGGGTCTCTGGCTCTTGGCGGCTTTGTAGCTTCTATGGCTTATATGATGAATATGCCGATTTTTATAGCGATTATCGGTTTGATTTATTTGATTGAGGTGCTTTCCGTTATGATTCAGGTGACATATTTTAAAGCAACAAAGGGTAAGCGAATTTTCAAGATGGCGCCGATACATCATCATTTTGAGCTATGTGGATGGCCGGAAACAAAGGTTGTTGCTATTTTTTCCATTGCGACAGCTGTACTGTGCATGATTGGCTTTCTGGCTTTGTAGAAAAAAGCTGCCAAAGATGCAGCAAACAACAATTATACAGCGGAGGATAAAATCATGGATCTTAAAAATAAAACGGTGCTGGTGGCCGGCACAGGCATCAGTGGAATTGGCGCCTGCAGGCTACTTGACCAGGTCGGTGCCAACATTATTTTATATGACAGCAACAAGGCGCTGACACGCGAGAAAATTTTAGAGCGTCTTCCTGAACGTATTGTTCCTGTGACAATTGTGATCGGTGATCTGCCGCAGACGGTGATTGAAGGTCTGGATCTGGCGGTTTTAAGTCCTGGTGTGCCTGTGGACACACCGTTTGTCTGCAGGATTAGGGCGGCTGGGGTGCCCGTATGGGGCGAGGTGGAACTGGCTTACAATTACAGCCGGGGAACACTGGCAGGAATTACGGGAACCAACGGAAAAACAACAACAACCGCTTTGACCGGAGAGATTATGAAGGCCTGGTCCAAACAGGTTTTTGTCGTGGGTAATATTGGTAATTCCTATACAGCCAGTGCCCTTGAAACCGATGATACCAGTGTGACCGTTGCAGAGCTTTCCAGTTTTCAGCTGGAGACGATTGAAAATTTTAGACCAAAGGTAAGCGCGGTGTTAAATATTACGCCGGACCATCTGGATCGCCATCATACGATGCAGGGGTATATTGAGGCTAAAAAGCGCATTTTTGAAAATCAGAAAGAAACTGATTTTACGGTTCTTAACTATGATGATGAAGAAACATACAAAATGGCAGGGGAGACAAAGGCTCAGGTTATATTTTTCTCCAGTCACCATGTGTTGGAAGATGGTTATTATTTTCAAAACGGGGAAATTATTTATGCTGTAAACGGGCAGACACAGCTGATCTGCCGGGACCGGGATTTAAATATTCTGGGACTTCATAATATGGAAAATGTGATGGCGGCTGTGGCTGTATCCCATGCCCTTGGTGTGCCTTTTGATGTAATTACAGGTGTACTTAAATGTTTTAAAGGTGTTGAACACAGAATTGAATATGTGACCCAGAAGCGGGGCGTGGCTTACTACAATGATTCTAAGGGAACGAATACGGATGCAGCTGTAAAGGCTATTGAGGCCATGGTTCGCCCGACATTGCTTATCGGCGGAGGATATGATAAGCATGTTGAGTTTGATGACTGGATTAAAGCCTTTAAGGGGAAGGTCAGATATCTGGTGTTACTGGGGCAGACGGCAGACCAGATTGAACAGTGTGCAAAGAAATACGGCTTTATGAATGTCATTCGGGCAGAAAGTCTGGCTGAGGCCGTGAATATTTGTGCCCAATATGCCAATGAGGGGGACGCCGTTTTACTGTCACCGGCCTGTGCAAGCTGGGGAATGTTCACTAATTATGAAGAGCGGGGACGGATGTTTAAGGATTATGTTCGAAAACTCCCGGATTAACCGGATTTTGTCAGGAGTGATGGAATGAAACACAGACAAAAGACAGCAAAAGAAAGACCCAGACGTTTTTTTGATTACAGTTTGCTTTTTATTGTTATTTTTCTTGTATGTTTTGGACTGGTTATGATTTACAGTACAAGTTCCTACACGGCTCAGCTGGAAGAAGGCAATTCCTTTTATTATCTGAAGCGCCAGGCAGAGTTTGCCCTTCTGGGATTTGCGGGGGCACTGATTATCAGCCGTTTTGATTATCATACATGGATTAAATTTGCCGCACCGGCATTTATCGGTATGACGCTGATTCAGCTGGTTATTATCTTTATTGGTTCTTCCGGCGGTGGTCAGAACCGATGGCTGGAAATCGGACCGATCCGGTTCCAGCCATCGGAGATTTCCAAAGTTGCTTTGATTTTGTTTTTGGCCTATTTTGCAAGCCGGATGACAAAAAAACTGCAGAAGATCCAGGGGGTAGCCTTACTTCTTTTTTATGTGCTGCCGATGATTATTTTTGTAGCCGTGACCAATTTGAGTACGGCTTTAATCATGTTTGGCATTACTTTTATTATGCTCTTTGTGGCCAGCAATAAATATCTTATGTTTATTGGAACAATGGGGGCTGGCGTTGTATTTAGCGCGATTTTTGTTATGACGGCCGGATATCGGGCGGAGCGCATTAAGCTGTGGCTGGATATTGAATCGACCTCATCGACTTCAGACAATTATCAGATTTTACAGTCATTGTATGCCATTGGTTCCGGCGGTCTTTTCGGAAAGGGGCTGGGACAGAGTATTCAAAAGCTTTCTTACCTTCCGGAAGCGCATAATGATATGATCTTTGCCGTTATTTGTGAAGAACTGGGACTGTTTGGCGCTGTGGCTCTGATTTTACTTTTTGTATTACTTTTATGGCGTTGCATGATTATTGCCAACAATGCGCCGGATTTATTCGGAGCTTTGCTGGTGGTGGGGATTATGGCCCAGATTGCCCTTCAGGTACTTGTCAATATCGGTGTGGCGACAAATTCAATTCCAAATACAGGTGTAACCCTGCCCTTTATCAGTTACGGCGGCACCAGTCTGACGTTTCTTATTTGTGAGATCGGGCTGATTCTGGGGGTTTCAAGGCAGATTAAGCTGGAAGAATAATTGAACGCACACATTTTTACGGATTGGGCATATAGTATTATATAGCACAGTCTGTGGAGGTGTCGGTGTTGGCGTCCATATGTATCAGCGGAGGCGAATGTCTGCACGGAGATATCAGGGTCCAGGGATCTAAAAATGCGGCTCTGCCTATTCTGGCAGCCAGCATTTTGGCCCGGGGTACAACCAGGTTGTATCATTGCCCTCAGATTCTGGATGTTTTTAATATGCTGAAAATACTGGAGAATATGGGCTGTCATACAGAATTAGAAAAGGATTGTGTCGTCGTGGATACCTGGGATGCCGGCTGTGGCCAGATTTCCGAGGAAGATGCGGCGGCTATGCGCTCATCGGTAATGCTTATGGGTGCGATGCTGGGAAGAATGAAAGAAATCCGACTTCCCTGGCCAGGAGGCTGTTCCATTGGAAAGCGTCCGGTAAACCTGCATTTAGATGCACTGGAAAAGATGAATGTCACCGTGGATATTGATGAAAACGGAATTTATGCGAGAACCTGTAAATTGACAGGCAGCGAAATATTTTTTCCATATCCCAGTGTGGGAGCCACGGAAAATGTGATTTTGGCTGCTGTACTGGCCGATGGCACAACGGTGATTCATCAGGCAGCCAAGGAGCCGGAAATCATTGATCTGTGTTTGTTTCTTAATGAAATGGGCGCAGATATTCATGGTATGGGTACCGGGCATATCATCATTCACGGTGTTTCTCATTTGAATAGTGTGGATTATACGGTAATGTCCGATCGGATCGTTGCAGGAACTTATTTGGCAGCTGCAGCTGCAACTTGCGGAGATGTTTCCGTGTATGGTGTGTGTGAAAAAGATATGCATTCCACGCTGCAGGCTTTGGCTCAGACGGGCTGCGGTATTGTTATTTGCAGAAATAAAATTCGCGTGTTGGCGCCGCAGATATTATTACCCATAGAAAGTATTCATACGCAGCCGTTTCCGGGCTTTCCAACCGATATGCAGTCTCAGCTCATGGCTGTGGTTACAAAGGCTCATGGTACAAGTGTAATTTATGAGGATATTTTCGAAAATCGGTTTAAGACGGCTGGCTGGCTGGAAAAAATGGGCGCGGATGTGTGTATCGATCAAAACAGGGCCGTTGTCCGGGGTGTTTCCAGACTATATGGCAGTAAGGTCTGGGCAGAGGATTTAAGAGGCGGCGCCGCGCTGGTGATTGCAGGGCTGATGGCGGAAGGCGATACGGTCGTTGAGGATCCCATATATATCGAGCGGGGGTACCAGGATATATGCGGTGACCTTGCCAGTCTGGGGGCACGGATCAGAAGAAGATAAAGACAGGTGACAGATTTATGGATAGAAATATTAAAAATTCGAAGCCCGGGGCTCAAACAGCGTCGAATGCTTCAATGGAGACGATCAGAGAGGCCAAGAGCCATCCGGCTTCTCTGGCTCCTGCCAGAGAGCGAAAGCACAGAGAACCATATAAAGTCGTTCGCCGCAGACGCAGGAAAAGAATCCTGAAAGTTTTTCTTGGGTTTCTTTTACTTTTGGCAGTGGCTGGGCTTGTATTTATATTTGCCTTCAGGCTGAATACGATCAATGTGGAGGGAAATTCCAGATATACGGATCAGGAAATCATGGATTTGGTAGGCTATGACCCGGAAGCAGAAAATAATACCCTTATATTTTTCTTTGAACATAGAAAGCTGAATGTGGAAGGCATCCCGTTTATTTCTTCTATAGATATTAAAATATCTGGAAGAAATACAATCGATATAATTGTCGGAGAAAAAATAGTGATTGGCTGCGTTGAAAATGGCGGTAAATATGTCTATTTTGATAATGAGGGCTATGTCACGGAGATTTCCGATGACAGACAGGCTGATGTGCCTTTAGTCGAAGGGGTAGCTTTTGATAGTCTGGAGCTGAACCATCCCATGGCGACAGAAGATGCGCGTGTGTATGATGATCTTTTGAATTTGACGCTTCTGCTGAATAAGTATGACATTACAATCGATAAGGTGGGTTTTGATGATGATGGGAGGATGGTACTGACAATGTCTGATATTAAAATCGATCTTGGAGATTCTCAGAATCTGGAAGATAAAATTTCAGAATTGAAGAATATTATTCCGCAAATCCAGCAGATGGAGATTAAAAAAGGAACTCTGCACATGGAGAATTATGATTCGACAAAAGATTCAATATTTTTTAGCCCAGAATCGTAAATAGTAGTTGATTATTTTCAAAAAAAAATATATTATATAGTATAGAAAGCTTAACAACAGAGATTAATTTAAAGGAGGACGTTACTCTTGCTTGAGATAAAGACAAATGAAATGGATGCAGCTGCCAAAATTCTTGTCATCGGTGTGGGCGGCGCAGGTAATAATGCTGTAAACAGAATGGTTGAAGAGAACATTATTGGTGTAGAATTTATTGGTGTAAATACAGATCGTCAGGCGCTTCAGTTGTCTAAAGCCTCTCAGCTTGTACAGATCGGCGAGAAGCTGACCAAAGGCCTTGGCGCTGGTGCAAAACCTGAGGTTGGCGCAAAGGCTGCTGAAGAAAGTATGGAAGATCTTTCTGAAATTATGAAAGGTGCTGACATGGTATTTGTAACCTGTGGTATGGGCGGCGGCACAGGAACCGGAGCAGCTCCTGTTATTGCCGGCATTGCCAAGGAGATGGGGATTCTCACTGTTGGTGTTGTGACAAAGCCTTTCCGTTTTGAGGCAAAGCAGCGTATGAATAATGCTCTTTCAGGTATTGAGAATCTGAAAGCCAATGTAGATACATTGATTGTAATTCCAAATGATAAGTTACTTGAGATTGTTGACCGGAGAACATCCATGCCTGAAGCCTTAAAGAAAGCTGATGAGGTGCTTCAGCAGGGCGTTCAGGGTATTACAGACCTGATTAACCTTCCAGGACTGATTAATCTGGACTTTGCAGATATTCAGACTGTTATGAAGGACAAGGGTATTGCCCATATCGGTATCGGTGAAGGTCATGGCGATGATAAGTGTATTGATGCCGTTAAGCAGGCGATCACCAGCCCTCTTCTGGAGACAACCATTGAAGGCGCCACAGACATCATCATTAATATTTCCGGTGATATCGGACTGATCGAAGCCAACGAAGCTGCAACTTATGTCGAGGAACTGGCTGGTGAATCCGCAAATATTATTTTTGGTGCTATGTATGATGATTCTACACCGGATTCTGCAAAGATTACAGTTATTGCTACAGGCCTTGAAGAACAGGCCAGCGCAGGTCAGAGTGCATCCTATGCAAAGAAGACAGAACGTCCAAGCTTTGGTGCAGGCGCATCCACCTTCCGTAATACGGCTCAGACACCTGTTCAGCCAAGCTTTGCACCTAGAAAAGAAGCGCCTACAGGCAATACAATCCAGATTCCAAGCTTCCTGCAGAAAAGATAAATAGACAGTGGGAAATTCTTCCTGAAACTGTCCGGTTTTTGCCCGTTTAACCGCGGAATGCGTTTTCCATCGCATTCTGCGGTTATTTTAATTTAAGGAAAGTGTTGTTTTGACAAATTATTTTATGCTTAAAGGTTATAATAGGGACACAAGCCTGATCGGGAGGTGGTGTTGGCAGTAATTTTATATGTGGACCTGCTGTTTGTGTTCAACTTTATGATGGATCTGCTGCTTCTGATCCTTGTTTCAAAAATCCTGGGTCAGCCATTTTTATGGAAACGGCTTTTACTGGCAGGTGCAGCGGGCAGTCTGTGGTCATGTATCTGTGTTTCTATTTCATGGCTTCATGGATTTTTGTATATTTTATTCTCTTATATTCTAATGAGTGGGATTATACTCTGCATAGCGTATGGTATACGCTCAAGATACATTCTGATGAGGAATTTGGCTGCATGGTATTTTGCAGCAGCCCTGACGGGTGGTATTTTTCAGTCTTTACAGACATTGCTGGCCGCTGAGTTTAGGTCGGCACTGTCATTCTTAAATTTATCCGAAAGTCACATACCAGCTTTTGTAAATTTAGTACTTACCGGCTTTTTGTCCGTAAAAATCGTAGCAGTTATGGTCCGTTTCTGGCACAGGCAAAGATCTGTGGCTGTAAGACTGTATAATGTTACATTTGAATATGAACATAAGAAAATCTGTGCCCGTGGTCTGCTGGATACGGGAAACAGCCTGCGGGAACCGACGACGGGATATCCTGTGGGGATATTGGAGTGTGGTTTGCTGGGCATATTGCCGGAACATATTTCCCAGGCATGTATGAACCGGTCTGAGCCAGGCTTTTTTTTGGTGCCCTATCGCTGTGTGGGCAGGGAAAACGGAATTTTGTATGCGCTTTGGATTGAAAATGTGGAACTTTCCGGAGCAGATGGGGGGAAGCCTAAATATTTTAAACGGATGCTGATGGGACTTTATCCCGGCCTTTTATCAGGCGGCGGGGAATATCAGGTGATTTTACATCCGGACTTTTTGACGGAAGGGGTTGGAAGTAAATGATGTTTAATGTTCATGTACCGGCAAAATTTCGCTGCAGGATGATGCAGGGGTTTAAACGTATGATTTATCCGAAAAACGGTGAGATTTATTATATCGGCGGTGCTCAGGTACTGCCGGTTCCGCTGGACACAGAGGCTGAAAATCAGGCGATTGCCATGATTGGCACTCATATGGAGGATGAGGGAAAGGCACTTTTGATTGAACATAATTTAAGGCTGGTTGTTTATATTGCAAAAAAATTTGATAATACCGGTGTAGGGGTGGAGGATTTGATCTCTATTGGAACCATTGGGCTGATTAAAGCCATCAATTCCTATAACCCTGGAAAAAATATTAAGCTGGCCACCTATGCTTCAAGATGTATAGAAAATGAAATTTTAATGTATTTAAGGCGGAATAATAAGACACGGATGGAAGTGTCCATTGATGAACCGCTGAATGTAGACTGGGACGGCAATGAATTGCTGCTGTCGGATATTTTAGGAACCGATGAGGATGAGGTCTCAAAGGGAATGGAAAATGAGGTTGACCGTCTTTTGCTTAAAAAAGCGCTTTTGAAGCTTTCTGAACGGGAACGCACGATCATTATGCTCAGATATGGCCTGAATACAAAGGATGGACAGGAACGTACTCAAAAGGAGGTGGCAGATTTACTGGGGATTTCTCAGTCCTATATTTCCCGGCTGGAGAAAAAAATTATTGTACGGCTTCAAAAAGAAATGGTTAAGTATGATTGATGGAAAACGGAGGGGTTTAGAATAACTGGTAAATGAAACCATGCGCCTGTCCGTATAAACTATCCTGAAAATGTGCATGATTTATGTGACAGTAAAATTACAGGATAGGTCGGTGATATTTCTATGGCAGGATATAAAGTTGAAATCTGCGGAGTGAATACAGCTAAACTTCCTCTGCTGAAAAAGGAAGAGAAAGACGAACTGATGAAGCGCATTAAGGCAGGTGACGAAGCTGCCCGGGAGATATTTATCAAGGGCAATTTAAGACTTGTTCTGAGCGTTATCGGACGATTTTCGGGAAGCAGTGAAAATGTGGATGATTTGTTTCAGGTTGGCTGTATTGGTTTAATTAAGGCCATTGACAATTTTGATTTAAGCCAGCAGGTGATGTTTTCCACCTATGCATGTCCTATGATTATTGGAGAAATTCGCAGATATCTAAGGGATAACAACAGTATTCGGGTCAGCCGTTCACTAAGAGATACGGCCTATAAAGCGATTTATGCCAAAGAAGCCTATATTAAAAAAAATAACCGGGAACCAACGATTATGGAGATTGCCACAGAGATCGGCATCAGCAAGGAGGATATTGTTTTTGCCATGGATGCCATTCAAAGTCCGGTATCTTTATATGAACCGGTTTATACGGAAGGCGGAGATACTTTGTGCATTATGGATCAGGTCAGTGATAAAAAAAATGATGAAGATACATGGGTGGAGAGCATTGCGCTGAAAGAAGCAATGAAACATCTGACGGATCGGGAAAACAACATTATAAAAATGCGGTTTTATCAGGGAAAAACCCAGATGGAGGTTGCCAGAGAACTGGGAATATCCCAGGCACAGATTTCCAGAATCGAAAAAAATGCGCTGAAAAGTATGAAACAATATATGAAATAATGGAAATTTCCTGGGCTGACGGGTAAACTTAGAGCCATTTAAATGTTAAATATATGGAAGTCTCAGTTTAACGAACAGCCCAGGGAAAGCTTATTGCCACAGGTCACAAAGGCGGGCAAAGGGCAGAGGCCCTCCAAACAGGTCAAGGGCGCTTCCTACGGTGAAATCAATGGCTGAAACACCAAGGTCACCAATGAGTTTTATATCTTCAAGAGAACGAATGCCTCCGGCGTAGGTTACAGGACGGCCTGCGGCTGCTAAAATTGGAAGAAGCCCCTTTTCCACACCCTGACATCGGCCTTCGACATCTACAGCGTGAACCAGAAATTCGTCGCAGTAGGGGGAAAGCTGACAAAAGGTTTCCGGGGTAACCGTCATTTGGGTAAATTTTTGCCAGCGGTCAGTGACGATGTAGTAAAGACCGTCTTTTTTACGGCAGCTTAAATCAAGAACAATTTTCTGTGATCCGATAGTTTTACACAGCTTTTCAAGGTTTTCCCAGCAGATTTCACCGTTTTTGAATACATATGAGGTGATAATGACATGGGAGGCTCCGGCTTCAAGAAAGGCTGCGGCATTATCGGCTGTAATTGATCCGCCGACCTGCAGCGTTTGCGGCGCTGCATTTAAAGCTTTGAGTGCCTGAGCCCGATCGGCTTCATACGATGAGGTACCTGCTGGGTTGAGGAGAATGATATGTCCGCCGGTGAGTCCATGTCTGGCGTAGAGCCGGGCATACCAGTCGGCATCGTGAGATGAGACAAAATTTTCTGTGGCCAGACTGCCCAGATCCTGAAGACTTTGCCCCACAATCTGTTTGACTCGTCCGTTATGGATATCAATGCATGGTCGGAATTTCATAAGACCCCTTCTTTCATTAACTTAGGATTTTTTATCATTATAAGTGAAAATAGGACAGCCGTAAATGAAAAATATATTCATTGTGAATATGTACAAAAATATCGGACATATTTTTGAGAAAATGTCAATAGATTATACAAAAAGATTGTGGTATTCTATATGGGCAGTACAAATTAGGAGAAGGTTTTTACTGATACATAAGGCAGAATGGCAACCGTGGGAAGTTGTTATATCTGCCTGTTTTTTTGCCATCTTAATGTTTTTTGATATACAGACAGGGATATACATGTATTGGACGATGATGTTCACGCAAATGATCATGGTCATGCAGCCCAGAATACCTGGCGGCATATAATGATTATAAGAAAAGTGTGGAGAGGTTGTCATGCGTTTTTGTGATTTAAGGCAAAAGGAAGTTATTAATGTCAGGGATTGCCAGAAGCTGGGATTTGTGGCTGACATTGAGTTTGACCCCAACTGTGGAAAGATTTGCCAGTTGATTATTCCGGGGCCAGGTAAATTTTGCGGGCTTTTTGGCCGTGAAACCGAATGTGTCATTGGCTGGAACTGTGTTCGCCAAATCGGTGGTGATATTATACTTGTGGATGTCAATGTGGATCAGATCTGTCGGAAATGTAGTGAGGATGGTTGACCGACTGTCACTTTTTGATTATAATAAAAAAGAAATCAGGAATATACTGGATAAACGCAGTCAGGAGGACATGATGAATGAAATGCCCATTTTGTAATGAAGCGGATACAAAAGTTATTGATTCAAGGCCTGCAGATGACAACAGCTCCATCAGGAGACGACGTCAGTGCGAGCGCTGCGGTAAGCGCTTTACCACCTATGAAAAGGTAGAGACGATACCGTTGATTGTGATTAAAAAAGATAATAACAGAGAGCCTTATGACCGCAGAAAGATTGAAGCAGGAATTGTACGGTCCTGCCATAAGCGGCCGATCTCCGCTGAGCAGATACGTAAATTGGTAGACGCGGTTGAAACCGAAATTTTTAATAAGGATGAGCGGGAAATCAGTGTGAACATTATCGGTGAGATTGTTATGAACAAATTAAAGACACTGGATCCTGTGGCCTATGTGCGGTTTGCATCGGTTTACCGGGAGTTTAAGGATGTCAGTACATTTATGGATGAACTGAAAAAGATTTTGGATCATACGGAAGATACAGATCAGGCGTAATCATATAGATCTGGGGAAATAAAAAACATATAATATAACAGCTCTCATAGCCGATTGATGTCGGCTGCGGGAGCTGTTTTTTTCAAAAAAAGCCAATATTACCACGTCTCCATGCTTCCCA
>QFCH01000889.1_pt1 | contig 18969 bp, 14 predicted proteins | sample 5346071 | NCBI WGS metagenome assembly QFCH01 (sample SAMN09062255, study PRJNA434731) | Human gut metagenome, whole genome shotgun sequencing project. | isolation source: stool timepoint B chromium assembly | host: Homo sapiens | collected 2015
GAGCATACGAAGTGTTGTGGATTTACCACATCCAGATGGTCCTACGAAGATGATAAATTCTTTATCTTCAATTTCAAGATTGAAATCCTTAACAGCTACGAAACCGTTAGGATAAACTTTGCTAATGTTTTTCAGCGATAAACTTGCCATTTTAATATTCCTCCTAAAAAATCGTCGTTTTTATTCTGATTAAAAGTATATAAAAAAAGTTCAACCTGGTCTATGCCCAAGTTGAACAAATTTTTCCCGAATGCTTGGTCAAGTTGACGAAACATTCTATGTAAAAACTCTTCTTTACTTACAATAACATCTGGTATACATCCCTTTTCCCGATTCCTCGGTCCTTCGCCACCTTCTTCATGGCTTCCTTTTTCTCTATTCCCTGACTCATATAATGCTGCATATGTTCTTCCACAGACATTTCTTCCCATTTTGCAATGGCTTCCTGCCGAAGTTCCTTCCTGCTCTTCCCTTCGATCACAAGTACACATTCCCCTTTCGGCTCATGCGCTTCATAATAAGAAATTGCCTCGGAAAATGTTGTCTGAAACGCAGTCTCATGCTTCTTCGTAAGTTCTCTGCATACTGTAATCTTCCGATCACCCAAACTCTCCCAAAGTTCTCTTAATGTTTTCAACAGCCTATGCGGCGCCTCATACAGAATGATCGTTCTTGTCTCATCGGCAAGCTCCCCGAGAACTTCCTGTTTCTCCTTCTTATCTGTCGGAAGAAATGCTTCAAATGCAAATCTTCTTGTAGATAATCCGGAAAGAGTAAGTGCTGTAATACATGCCGCCGCCCCCGGAAGAGACGTCACCTCAATACCAGATTCATAGCACATTTTCACCAGTTCCTCTCCCGGATCTGAGATTCCAGGCGTTCCTGCATCAGTAATCAGGGCAATATCCATGCCTTCCTGCATTTTTTCTACCAATTTATGGCCTTTTTCAATTTTGTTGTATTCATGATAGCTCGTCATCGGTGTTTTGATTTCAAAATGATTCAATAGCTTAATACTGTTTCTCGTATCTTCTGCCGCAATCAAATCCACCTCCTGCAACACTCTCACAACCCGATAAGTCATGTCTTCCAGGTTTCCGATGGGCGTTGCGCACAAATATAATTTTCCAGGCATATACATACTCCTTTACTTTAAACCGTATTCAACCAATAACTCATCTGCATATACGTTTACATCTTTGTAAACAATGAGCGGGCGTTCCACTGTCATACGCGGATTACCGCCTCTTCTTCCCTCGATCAGCACCATATTGGGTTCCTTATCTATATATGGATGTACCATCCGCATACGCTTTGGTTCTATCTTACAGGCACACATTTTCGAAAATATCTCTGCAATCCGGAATGGACGATGTACCATATAAAATCTTCCGCCCGGTTTTAAGATTCTGGCGCTTTCTCTTAGAATATCATCTAGTGTACACAACACTTCATGCCTTGCAATCGTCTTTGCATCCTGGGCATTCTGAATTCCATGCTCTCCGATCATATAAGGTGGATTTGTGGTAATAACATCAAAAGAGGCTGGACCGAATATACCGGCTGCCTCTTTGATATCCCCCGTTACAATTTGTATCTTATCTTCCAGATGATTCAATGCAACACTTCTCCTTGCCATATCTGCACTTTCTTCCTGAATTTCCAGTCCTGTGAAAGATTCTCCTTGAGTCTTAGCCTCTAAAAGAATCGGGATGATTCCCGTGCCTGTCCCAAGATCCAGCGCTTTTTCTCCCTTTTTCACACGGGCAAAATTCGCAAGAAGTACCGCATCCATTCCAAAACAGAATTTATTCGGGTTTTGAATGATCTGATAACCTTTCACCTGCAGGTCATCCAGCCTTTCCCCCTGTTTTATATTATTCTCCATCCAGTTTTGACGCTCCCTCATTTTTCTCCAGAGCCGCAAGTTCACGCATCTCTTCTTTTGAAAGTCTTACATCATTCTTCTTACGTCTCGGCTTAAACTTCAATTCGCTTACTTTGTATTCACGGATCTCCTTTTCATCATTCTCTAAAGTGACAATCACCTTAACAATCTGGCGAAGTACGCTTAAGCTCTGTACCTCTCCACGGAATCCGTCTACCGTATTGACCATATCTCCTACCGATGGAAGACGGTTGTTCAAATACTCATATGTCTCCTCTTCATTTGTCAGGCAACACATTAATCTTCCGCACACACCGGAAATCTTCGTTGGATTCAAAGACAAATTCTGCTCTTTCGCCATCTTAATAGATACCGGTGCAAACTCCGATAAATATGTGTGGCAGCAAAGAGGTCTTCCGCAGATTCCAATTCCTCCACGGATCTTAGTCTCATCGCGGACACCGATCTGTCGAAGTTCAATCCTTGTCCGGAAGACTGCTGCTAAATCTTTGACCAGTTCACGGAAGTCAATTCTTCCGTCTGCCGTAAAATAAAATAATACTTTGTTATTGTCAAATGTATATTCTGCATCAATCAGTTTCATCTCAAGACCGTGTTTTCTGATCTTCTCAAGACAAATCTCAAATGCTTCTTTTTCTTTCTCTTTATTCTTCGCCTCCGTCTGCTTGTCTTCCTCTGTTGCAATGCGGATGACTGGTTTTAACGGTTGTGTAATCTCATTATCTTCCACTTCCTTCGGGCCCATTACCACAGTTCCGAATTCCACACCCCGCGTGGTCTCTACAATGACCTTATCTCCATGTTTGATATGAAGTTTCCCAGGAGAAAAATAGTAAATCTTTCCCGCAGTCCGAAACCTTACACCAATTACTTTTATCATGTCTAGTTCTCCTTTATGGTCAGCAGTAAAAGTTCCATCACAAGATCAAAATTCACGTTAGCTTTCAAACGTGCTTTTGCTTTCTCAAGACTGTCAAGAATCGTCTCAATTCCTTCATAAGAACTCTTATTTGCTCTCTCTTTTAAATATTTTAACTGGTCCGCAAACACAACTCCATTCACGTCCTTCGTTGCTTTATAGATCAGTACATCCCGATACCATATCATAATGATATCCAGATAATCGGATATCTCCAGCTTATATGTATTGATCTTCTTCAATGTGGCAACAATATCCGGTATGTCCATATCATTGATGTTGCGAAGAAGCTGCAGCGCCTCTTCCTTAATCTCATTGAAATGCTCTGAAGATGCAAGCATAATGGCACGTCCCATATTCCCTTGTGCAAATGCAGCACAAATATCTGCCTGATAGTCCGGAACTCCCATAATTTCCATCAAATATTTACGGATCAACGTTGTCTTGATATTACGAAGTTTCAGCATTACGCAACGTGACATGATCGTTGGTAGAAGACTATCTGCATTCTCTGTTAATAAGAAAAACACTGCATACTCCGGCGGCTCCTCAATCGTCTTAAGAAGTGCATTCTGCGCTTGTACAGACAAAAGATCCGCATCCGGAATAATATAAATCTTATACGGACAACTATATGGCTTGATCATCACATCATTGTTGATCTGCGTTCTTACATCATCTACACTGATCGTGTTCGGTTTCTCATGTTCTACCCGAATGATATCCGGATTGTTGCCGCTAATTGCCTGTTTACAGGAATGACACTGTCCACATGGCTCTTTTCCACCTTTTTCACACTGCAAAGTCATGGCAAATAAATCCGCCAGCATTTTCTTTCCCGAACCACGTTCCCCATTCAGAATGTATGCCTGCGATACTTTTCCTTCTGTCACTGCATTCTGAATATATTGAATTATGTCGTTATGTCCAATGACATCTTTGAAACCTTTCATACTATCACCATGCCCTTCACTTACCGACTGTTAAATTGATACATAATCAGTATATCATAATTTTTCCCGAATACATAGCACTATTTCTTCCATACATTCTTCCATATTCTGATTATAGTATCTGTGTGTAATGTTGCACTTTCTTAAGTTTTCTTCCGAAAAATCTTCTGTATCCGCAAGAAATCTTCTGCACATCTCCGCATACTTCGGCTGCTCCTGCTGCCGCTCCCTAAGAAGTGCACGACAAAGTCTTTCTCCATCTTCTACCTCAATATAAATCGGCTCTAAAACATCTGCTCCGAAATACTCCTTCATCTTTTCATAAGAAACTAAAGTTCCGATCACAAGATAGCTCTCTTTCGCAAGATCTATCTGCCCATCATCTGCCGTGAAATATGTCCATTTACCATGAACCGTATCATAACTTCTGGATTCGATGAGTTTTCCCGCTTTTTCCAATTCTGCTCTCTTTGCTTCATCCGTAAAATAGTATTCCACTCCGTTTGTCTCACCTTCCCGGATTGGCCTTGTTGTATAAAGAATAATTGTCTTAAGTTCCGGGATCCGTTCTCGGACTTTTTTAAAAATTGTATCCTTCCCGGAAGAACTTTTCCCCATTAAATAAAATATTTTACCCATTTTTCAACACTCCAATATGTTTTTCCACATGGATTCCCTCCACAGAAAACCCAAGTTCCATATATAAATCTAACACATTTACCGCTTCCTGTGTCATTCTTTCTCCTGGAACCACAAGGGGGATTCCTGGCGGATACACATAAGCATACTCTGTAGCAATTTTCCCGACTGCTTCCTGCCAAGGCAGAATTTCCTCGTTATTCTGCTTTTTCTCATTGATTTCTCCATTTGTATAAGCCAAAGGAAGCTGCGGAAGTTCCACCGGTATATTCTTTTCTTTCACATGGCAGCTTCTGTCAATTTCAAAAAGAGCCTGTTTCATCCTTTTAAAGCCTTCCTCTGTATCTCCTACAGTTGTCATGGCAAGAACATAGGTCCCTGCCTTCATTTCCATCTGAAGATGATATTTCTTAAGCAAAATCTCATACAGTTCCCCGCTTGTAATATCCGCATTTCTTGTAGAAATGATAAACTTGGAACGATCAAACTCCTTGGTTTGTAAAATTTCCAGATGCTGCATTTCTTTTAATTCCCGCCGCAATTTTTGAATTTGTTCTACATACGGATCAAAAATTTCTGTTCGCTCCTTCTCAAGCATTTCCATGCAATGATCTATGGAAGCCATTAAAATATAAGACGGACTACTGGACTGTAATATATGGAGATAACTCCTTACCTTATCACGGTCTATAATATCCCCATTCATATGGAGCAGTGCAGTCTGTGTCAGTGCCGGAAGAGTTTTATGCACACTGTGAATTACAATGTCCGCCCCCTTTGTATTAGAATTATCCGGAAAATATGGATGGAATCCAAAATGTGCCCCATGCGCCTCATCCACAATGAGCGGTATCCTCATTTCATGAACTATTTTCGAAATTTTTTCCACATCTGACAATACTCCATCATAGGTAGGTGAAACGAGGATAACAGCTTTGATATCCGGATTCTGCCTGATTGTCTTTCGGATATCCTCGGCAGAAACCGCACCGTTAATCTGTAGATCCTTTTTATATTCCGGATATACATATATCGGAACAAGCCCATTGAGATATATGGCATTGTACACCGATTTATGACAGTTTCTCGCTACAAGAATCTTGTCTCCCCGCTTTGTTGTTCCAAGAATTGCGCTTAAAATCCCCACTGTGCTTCCATTTACAAGGAAATGTGTTTCTTGCGCTTTATAAAGGTAAGCTGCCCGTTCTTGTGCACTTTTAATGATTTCTTCTGCATGATGCAGATCATCAAATCCCTCGATTTCCGTAATATCCATTCCGTAAGGAAGCACCTGTCCGAAACGCTCTGTATTTCTCTTATGCCCCGGCATGTGAAAACCATAAAAATCTGACTTGCTGTATTGTTCTAATTTATCGTATAAACCGCTCATGATTTACTCCTCTTCATCATAATGTTTTCATTATAACATCGTTCTTTGAAAATGTGATACAATAATCTAAAATTACGAAAAGAGGATTGTAAATCATGAGAAGTAAAGAAGCTAATATTGCCTTAATCAAAACACTCAGTAATGCCAACGGCGTATCCGGATTTGAGGATGAAGTTGCTGAAATCGCAAAAAAAGAAACAGAATCTTATTGTAATGTATCCATCGATTCCTTACGAAACACGTACATGACCCCAAAAAATAACAAAGGTCACAAAATGAAAATCTGGATGGATGCTCATAGTGATGAGGTCGGATACATCATACAGGCAATGAAACCAAACGGAACAATGCATTTTCTTGAACTTGGAAGAAGCGAGGTTACAAATCTTCCCTCCAACAAAGTACGTGTCCGCAATGACAATGGAGAATATATTCCGGGTATTATTACAAGCAAACCACCGCATTTCATGAGTGAAGAAGAAAAAGGCCGTGTCCGTTCTATTTCTGATATGGCAATTGATGTCGGTGCCACAAGTGCAGAAGATCTGAAGAAAAATTTCAATATCCGTATGGCTGCTCCTGTTGTTCCGGATGTGGAATGTACTTATGATGAAGCTCATGATTTGTTTATGGGAAAAGCATTCGATTGCCGTGTGGGATGTGCTGCACTAATCGAATCTCTGAATCAATTAAGTGAAGAAACTCTATCTGTCGATATCGAAGCCACTTTAACAGTTCAGGAAGAAGTTGGTGAACGCGGTTCCATGGCTGCTGTCGACAATATTGATGCTGATGTTTGTATCACATTTGAAGGCTGTCCTGCTGACGATACATTTTCTCCGGACTATTTGATACAGACCGCACTTCGAAAAGGACCGATGCTGCGCCATTTTGACTGCTCCATGATTACCAATCCACGATTTCAAAGATTCGCATTGGATCTTGGGGAAGAACTTGGAATCCCAGTTCAGGAATCTGTCCGAAGCGGAGGCGGTACCAATGGAAAATATATTCATGCATCCCGCCATGGGGTTCCAACTATCGTTATCGGAATCCCTGTACGCTATATTCATAGCCATTATGGTATTTGTACACTGGAAGATTATCAAAATGCAGTACGTCTTGCCGTAGAAATTGTGAAAAAACTGGATGAAGAAACCATTCGTAAATTCTAAATCTCTTCCTTGCGCCGACCGAAGCGCAGCGTAGACCTTGAACACTGGGGACATGGCACGCTTCGGTCTGTATATGCAAAAAAACTCAGGATCTCTCCTGAGTTTTTTGCATATACAGTGCGGAAGATGGGACTTGAACCCACACGTAGTAACCCACACTAGAACCTGAATCTAGCTCGTCTGCCATTCCGACACTTCCGCAACTCGTATACTATTATACCTCTAATTTTCTTATTCGTCAAATCATTTTTACTGTTATTTCAAATTCTTTTTTCCCGCCTGATTTCAGTACATATTCATCATGTGCCCAAGCACCCCAACTATTGTCTCCACCAACTCCGGTCTGATACTGTAAAAGCCGTAATACAGTCGCATAAGCTCGTGGAAGTTCATAAAGATGTCTTGCATTTTCCATCTCATGGCAAGTAAATGGAAGCGCAGAAAACTCAAACGGATTGCTGCTTGTAATTTTCACACCGGCACCTTGCTCGTCTGTCAGCATTACCCACCTTGTTTCCACATGATTTCCACATTCCTGTGGAATTACATAACCGGAAATACTCTCTTCAGGCGTTGTATGATAAACACCATATTTTGCCCCTGCACACCGATCTACATAAGTTTCCTCCGGCCCTTTTCCATACCAGGTCACATAAGAAAATGTCTTTGGCAATTTCCACGCGAAACCAAAACACGGAAGTTCCGGTAACCCTTCTGTTCCTTCTAACACTTCTTTGATTTCAATTGTTCCATCAGTATGCACTCTATGAGTCATTTTGCAGACTGCTTTCGCTCCCAGATGATACTCGGAAGAAATCACTGCTGTATTGCCTTCCCGGAAACATTTCACTTCCTTGATATCCGGATATAAAGAAGCTGTTTTCCAGAAGGAACAACGCTCCTTCATATGATTTCCTTCATCATTATCTGTTGGCGCTCGCCAGAATTCCGGCTTCACCGTATTTACTGGATCGTAAATCAGCTCTTTTCCGCCCAAATTTATAGAAGTCAACTTTCCATTCTTCTTTTGATACTGAATCAGGAATTTTTCTCCTCTAACAGAAAATGTACTATCTCCATCAATAATCTGGATTTCTTCTTCCTTCTTTCCACAATCCTTACATTCATTTCCGAAGTTTTCCACAATTTTCTGCCCCCAACACAATTCATGGCCTGCTTTTCCCCAATCTGTATCTTCTTTCAGAACAAGTGATGCACTCAACACATATTCTCCCTCTTTTTCCGGTACAGATAAATCACACGGGAATTTTCTCGTTGTTTCCGGTTCCATTTCAAACGTCATACTTCCCGTTTTCAGGATTTCTCCTTCCTTTTCTACTTTGAAACAAAGCATATAGAGCGAACCATTTTCAAATAATTGCCTGCTCTCTACCACAATTCCATTTTCTTCCGGATATAGCCGGTACGGTTGATACAAATATTTTACTTCCTGTACTTTTGGAGAATATGTTCTATCCGCATACACAAGCCCATCCGTACAGAAATTGTAATCTGTCGGACGATCCCCGAAATCTCCTCCATATGACAAAACTTCTTCCCCAAACAGATTTTTCCGGTACAATGCCTGATCAATATAATCCCAAATGAATCCACCACAATACTGTGGATATCTGTCAAATAAGTCTGTATACTCCTTCAAGTTTCCACAAGAATTTCCCATTGCATGAGAATACTCACAAAGCATATATGGTTTCTCCGGGTGATTTTCCAAATACTCCTTTGCCATTTCCGGTGTGGCATACATCCAACTTTCAAAATCTGTTGTACCTCCCCACGTTCTGGCATGGCATACATTTTCATAATGCACCGGTCTGGAAGCATCCCTCTCCCGGAAATATACACTCATATCATACAATGTCTGTCCGCTCCATGATTCATTTCCCACACTCCATGAGAAAATACACGGATGATTCTTGTCTCTCTCAAGCATTGCTTCCGCACGTGACATACACGCGTCTTTCCATTCCGGAAAATCTCCCGGCAAGGTATAGTCAAACTTCATCATATGCCATGTTCCATGTGTCTCCAAATTGGTTTCATCCATCACATAGATACCATACTGATCACAAAGTTCATACCACAGACTTTGGTTTGGATAATGGCATGTTCTCACTGCATTGAAATTATTCTGTTTTAAGAAACGAATATCCCATTCCATTTCTTCCCTGCCAATAGCGCGTCCCTTTCTTCCTGAAAATTCATGTCGGTTCACACCATTTAGCAGCAAACGTTTTCCATTCAGATAGAGAATCGCATCTTTAATCTCCACCTTGCGAAAACCGATTCTCTGCATCACAGACTCCACACATTCTCCGTCCCGATTCTTCACTTCCAAAAGAAGCCGATATAAATATGGACATTCCGCACTCCATAAATATGCATGATCTACCTTAAGTGAAAATTCTGCGACCCACTCTGCAGGATATTCTTCTCCACTTGTCAATTCTTTTCCTTTTGGATCAATCAGTTTCCAGAAAAATGTATAGCCGCCCTGATCTAATGCCTTGGAATCTGCATCCAAAAATACAGTAACTTCCGCTGTTCCCGTTGTATAATCATTTTCCAATTCTACCGCTGTATCAATATCACGCATATGTACTTCCGGCAAGGCTGTAAGCGCCACTTCTCGAATGATACCGCCCATCCGCCAAAAGTCCTGATCCTCAAGCCAGCTTCCTGTAGAAAAACGATACACTTCCATAGCTAGCTTATTCATTCCTTCTTGCAATGCATCTGTCACATCAAAGACTGCCGGTGTATAACTGTCCTCACTATATCCAATATAAGTTCCATTGATCCAACAGTGAAATGCCGTCTCTACGCCTTCAAAATGAAGCTGAACTCTTTTCCCCTGGAAGTGTTCCGGCACAGAAAAATATTTCACATAACATCCCGTTGGGTTTTCCTCAACAGGTACGTTATGCGGTGCCACATTTTCCCGTCCATCCCATGGATAACTTGTGTCTGTATACTGTGGTCTCCCATATCCGCTTAACTCCATCTGAGCCGGAACCGGAATTTCCGTCCATCCCTGACAGGAAAATTCTGTCTTTTCAAATCCTTCCGGCACAGAAATCGGGTTTGGCACCCACATAAATTTCCATACTCCATTTAAACTATAGCGAAGCTTCATTGATTTCTGCGACATTGCCTCTTCTTTTGTCTCATACCAGCGATGATCAGAAACAGGTTTCATCCGATTCATCTCAAAACACCGGGGATCTTGAAGCATTGCAAGCTTTTTTTCCTTCATGATTTATGCCTCCTTGTTTTCTTTATCTTTATTATTTCACAGAACCCATCATACTGTCTACAAAACTTTTCTGCATCAGGAAGAAAATAATAGCAGATGGAATCGTTGTAATAATAATTCCTACCATAATCATTCCAAAATCCGGTGTATATGCTGTTCCCAAAGAACTGATCATTAATGGCAGTGTTCTCTGTTCTTTTGTCTGTAAAGAAATCAATGGCCACAAATAATTATTCCAACTTGACATAAATGTAATAATTGCTGCTGCAGCATAAGTAGATTTCATCATTGGCATATAAATCTTAAAGAAAATCCCCAGTTCTCCAAGCCCGTCAATTCTTGCAGATTGAATCGTTTCAAACGGAAAATTCTTTGTATTTTGTCTAAAAAAGAAAATCAAAAATGCCGTAGATAATGCTGGAAGTATGACTCCTATTTTCGTATTTAAAAGTCCCATTTTACTGAACATTTTAAACATTGGAATCACAATAGACGAAGAAGGAATCATCATAGACAAAAGAATAATAGAAAAACATAATTCTTTTGCCTTGCTTTTAAAAATAACAAATCCATACCCTGCCATTGAACAAATCAACATACTCATTACTGTCATAATCAAACTCAAAATTGCCGAGTTCTTAATACAGGTAAGTAAATCTCCTGCATTCAAAAGATTATTCAAATTTATCAAAAACTGGTTTCCAAAACTCATTTTTCCCATGGTAATATCCATACTTTTATTGGTTGCTCCAATAATCATCCAAATAAACGGGAAAATCGAAATCAAAGAAACCACTCCGAGAAATATGTACTGAAATGCATAAGAAATTCTTTTCTTTGATTTTCCAGCATAACTTGTATTTATCTTAGTCATTATTATCACCACTCACTTTCGTTTGGATTAGGGATAGCAGTGCTACCATGAAGAAAATTGCATAGGATACCGTTGCTGCATATCCAAAATCTGGTGCATATTTAAAAGAAAGATTATAAATATATTGCGAAATTGTCATGGTACTGTTTGCCGGACCACCACTTGTAATATTTACCACTTCATCAAATAACTGTAGTGTTCCGCTCGTAGACATAATTGCTGTCAAAAGAATGACCGGCTTTAAAAGTGGTATTGTAATATACTTGAATTTATGCCAACTATTTGCACCATCAATTTCTGCTGCTTCATAAATTCCGCCATCAATATTTTGTAAACTGGATAAATAGAAAATCATATTGTATCCTGTCCATCTCCATGTAATAGCTGCAATAATTACAACTTTTGCCCAAAATGTATCCAAAAGCCATGGAATTGGTGAATCTATTACGTGTAATCCCATTAAAGCCTTATTAATAATTCCATCTACAGCGAACATACTTTTAAATAGCAAAGAATATGCCACAAGACTTGTTACGCATGGAACAAAAATTGCTGTCCGAAAAAATCCCCTGAATTTTAATTTCGGATTATTTAGCATAGAAGATATAATTAGAGCAAGAAAAAGCATAATCGGTACCTGAATCACAAAATATAAAACCGTATTCTTCGTACTGCTTATAAATACCGGATCACTAAATAATCGTACATAATTTTCAAGACCTGCAAATTCTGTTACATTTCCTTTGCCTTTTTGTAATGACATAATAAATGCATGAATCATTGGCCACAATGTTAGCCATAAAAACAATACAATGGAGGGGATTACAAATCCCCAACCATTGAGATGAATCCGAAATCTTCCATTTTTCTTTTTATTCATCTGTTATCACTCCATCTCCCACCCGACAAGGTGATTATATTGAATCTTTTTATTGAATCTGTGATTTCAAAAGCTCCTCTGCCGTCTTCAGCATATCAGGAATCTTCACACTTCCATCCAAAACTGTCGGCATATTCGAAATTAAAACAGAATCTGCCTCATCCGAGTATACACCTACATTAATTGGAGGTACACTCTTTGCCCACTCAGCAAAATCAGCCCAAATAGCCTCATTTCCAAAATATTCTACAGGCTTATTATATGCATCGCTAGACTGGGCAGGAATATACGCTCCGATTGCCCCGATATCTGTCAGAATCGTCTCATAGAATTCCACGTCATTTGCAAAAATTTCATTTAAGAAATCCGCAGCAATTTCTGCATTTTCAGAGTCTTTTAACACGAGCCAGTTCGAACCCCCTCTATTTCCATAATTTGTTCCGCCTTCTACATCAAGCCGTGGCATTCTTGTAACCCTCCAAAGCCCCGATTGATCTTCCTGTGCTGTAATTGTTGGTACAATCCAACATCCACTTGTAATTGTAGCCACATCTCCATTATTCAAAGCTGCTGCCATTTCTCCCCAACTGGTTGTCAATTTCACGACTCCACTGTCCATCAATTCTTTATAAATTTTTGTTCCTTCCTCAATCACTGGATTCCCTGCAATATTAACTTCTCCATCCGGTGTAAAATACCACGTTCCAGAAGACTGCATAAAATCACGCATAATTGTCATGGTATTCGGATCTAGTGTCATAAGATCCTTCCCTGTTACTTCTTTTACTTTTTTCCCGATCTCAATAAGTTTATCCCATGTAATGTCTGTCAAATCTTGCTCTGTATATCCTGCTTGTTCTATATAGTCTTTACGGTAAAAAAGTCCTTCTGTTCCGATATCAAACGGAACACCATAAATGCCATCATCAAGAGATAACACCTTTACTTTATATTCTGCAAAATCATCAAAATTTACTTTTTCTTTCATATCCAAAAAAGCACCTGGGTATGATTGCAAATATTTTTGCACATTTGCATCTTCACTCAAAATAATCTCTGGAAGCCCATCTGTAATACCGGAACTTAAATTCGTATTAATCTTTTGGGTAATATCGTCATAAGCATATTCCATGACTTCAATATCAACATCTGTATGCTTTTCTTCATATCGTCTTGCTGCCTCTTCCATAACCGGAATATTGTACTCTACATCCCAGGCCCATACAGTTACTTTTTTCTTCCCGTTATCATCTGTATTGCCTTTACTTTTTCCTGTATCTGAACTTCCACATCCGATACACCCCGTAACTACCACTGCTGCCATAAGTATTGCGACTACTTTCTTTTTCATGATATTTCCCTCTCTTTTTCTTTTTTTCATGGCCATGTTTGATGCTTTTATATTATAAAATTATTAACCAAAAATATAGAAGATTTTGCATATATTTTAGTCATATTTTTTGTTTTTTTCTATTCTAAATATGTTTTTAGTATTTGTTTTGTATTTTTTCTGACTTGTTTTAGTATTTTCTCGTACCTATAGTCTTTTATGATATAATCTACTTATTATAAATAAATTCAAAAACAAACTACTATAGGAGGTGTTGCTTATGAAAAAACTGTTAATTATTGATGATGAATTTATATTTCGTCAAGGTCTTAAGTATATGATGGATTGGGAATCCTGCGGTTATACTATCGTCGGGGAAGCGTCCAACGGTCAGGAAGGGCTTGATATGTATGCTGAACTGAAACCTGATATTATTCTTTGTGACGTAGTAATGCCTGTCTTAAATGGTGTGGAATTTGTACACCAGTTTCAATCCACTGACAGACCTCCTATTATTATGTTAAGTAATTTTGATGAATATGACAAAGTACGCAAAGCGTTTCAATACGGTGCTGCAGACTACATATTAAAAAGTCAGGTATCTAAAGAACAGCTTCTTGCTTGTTTGGAACGGATACTTTCTTCTCAGCAAAAATCACATTCTGCAGAAACAGAAAAGACATTTGGTGTTCTAATCCGTCAAGTCCTTGATGGATACGCCCAATTGCCTTACAACAAATTGAATAATTACCTTCAGAACAGACTGCCTTCGAGTCAATATCTTCTTTTGCTTGTTGATTCTCCGCAGCCTGATTTTCAATCAGAAAATCACTTTCAAGATGAGGTATCCCAAATGTTTTTGGAACTTCCAGTTTGTGCTGCCTATACAACTCAACACCACGCAATCTGTCTAATAAGTTGCCCTGAAACAGATACCGACTCTTGTATTCAAAATATTTTAGAAAAATTAAGAAACTGTATCCGCCATACAAGCTGTGCCTTAAGCCTTCCTTTTTGTTCAATATCGCAAATAAAAGAAATCGCGGAAGACATGTATGAACTTACAAAATATTCTATTTTATATGAGAATAAACTTTGTTTTTATCAACCAGAAATTAAAAAAGCACAAGAAAATATAGAAAATTTTTCATTTGAAGAATACTCTTCATTTATTTCCAGAGGATTTATTCAAGATGCATGCCATTATCTCCTTGAATATCTTGATTCTTTGAAAAATACAACAATACAAAACCCGTATCGTTTCCGCAAATTTGTAGAACATACATTTTATATTTCTTTAAAGGAAATTCGTAAATCTTCAAATTACTGTCAGAAACTGAGTCTTATCGAATTAAAACTTTTTAAACAAATTGATAATGCTCTTACATTTATTCAAATACGTGATGCTATTGCAGGAGCATTTGGAGAACTTGCTTCTGTTTGTATTTCTACAAAGCAAGAGGATGCTGTTATTACAAATTTCAAAAATTATTTAGAAAAAAATTATTCTTATCAAATTACCTTATATGATGTAGCCGGAGCGATCCATATGAATTACTCTTACTTATCCGCCTATATAAGTCAGAATACAGGTAAACATTTTAGTGATCATTTAAATGAAACCCGCATTCGTCACGCAAAAGAAATGCTAGATACAACTTCGCACAGTATCAGTTTTATTAGCGAATCCATCGGTTATACAGATCAAAGTTATTTTGGCAAAGTATTTAAAAAATTAGTGGGAGCTACTCCCCTTCAATACCGTAACCATACATTCACGCAGAAACGGAGAAAATGATATTATGAAACATTTAAAAAAACATCATTCCATCCTTTTTACTTTATTGACACCAATTTTTTCTATTACTTTTTTAATCCTTTTATTTGCAGCGCTGACGGTCTCCGCAATTTATATTCAACAAACGGAAGCAGCTTCCATACGATCCAATCAGGAGATTTTAAAACAAACAGATGCCACACTACAACTTGTTCATAGCCATATTTACCAGATTTCTGCAAATATTATACAAAAACCCTATTTAGGAGATCTTTTAATTGAACCTATAAATAACGTATTAGATGAATATAACATTCGACATCAAATTGGCAATTTATTTAAAACTAATCCGTATGCCATGATAAACTATGAAATCACCATTGCCGGAGTAAACGGATTCGCAGTAAGCTCCGGGAACGGTGGACCTACATTAGAAGCAGAAGAAATGTTAAATCTTCCTGTCTTTCAAAAGTCTCTAAATAATAACCGAATTGTATATGACTCTCTTCCTCAAGGGATTTCTTACTCTACATCCGGTTCCGCAGTAATTATTGGATGTCGCCCCTTGCTAAAATCGGACGGGACACTATGTGGCGGCATTTTTATTACCATACCAGAAGCAAGTCTCAGACAGTTTTATCAAAGTATCATTAGCCCAAATAGTGATATTTTACTGTTATCTTCTGACGGTACTGTCCTATCTAGCAATATTCAAGAAGATGTGGGGACAAAAAATTCTAAACTTTTAGAAAATGCAAAAGAAAACAGAAAAAAGAATTTGGAATATACCAAAAATAACGATTCGGACATCATTGTATCCCGTTATATATCCTATTATGATTCCTATATTATAAGCAGAATTACTACCTCAACAATTTACCAGAGTTTTTTACCGGGAATTAAAACGATTGCTGTTATTCTACTAGCCTTGATTCTACTTTTCTTTTCTATTATGTGGATCATGAAACGTAATCTGCTTCCTCTTCGGAAATTAGCGGATCATATGGCAGGTGCAAAAGACATCCCAATGCCTACTCACGATATAGGTGGTGCCTCAGAAATTGAAATGATTACCACATCTTATAATAAAATGACGAATACAATACGCCATTATTTAAAAGAATTAAATGAGGCAAACGAAAAACAAAGAAAAGATGAATTAGATCTTCTTCAGATGCAGATCAACCCACATTTTCTCTATAATACACTGAATAGTGTGAAACATCTAATTGAGATGCAAAACAATGGAAATGCCTGCCAAATTATAGATTCACTCATTTCTCTTCTACGTAGTACACTGGGAAAAACAAATACTATGGTAACTGTTGCTGATGAAGTAAAAAATGTAAAAAACTATATCTCAATCATAGAACCTCGGTATGGTGGTCTTGTAAAAGCCGAAATATTTGTTGAGTCAGAATGCCTGTCTTGCGAAATTCCGAATCTTTTGTTGCAACCACTTGTAGAAAATGCATTTTTTCATGCATTTCAAGAAACTAAAACCGGGCTCATCCGTATTTTTATTTCTAAAATCGGTTCTGAAATATCTTGTGAGATTATCGATAACGGAGATGGAATGAATAGTATACAAATTACTAAAACATTGAAAACTCCAAAATCAGATCAACAATCAGCAACACGAATTGGCTTGTCCAATGTGAAAGAACGATTAAATCTATTGTACCCAGATAAAAATACTTTTCAGATTACAAGTGAACTAGGCTATGGAACAAATATTACTCTGTCATTTCCAGCCCTAAACTACGAAAAGCGCAAGACCTAAATCCTGCGCTTTTTTCTATCTCTATACTTCTGTAATTTCCGCATGCAATTCCTGAAGGGATTTCACACTGCCGCATCCTGGTTTTTTCATAGACTTGATACCGCTAATCGTAGCTTTTGCTGCAGCAATGGTTGTCATATATGGTACTTTTGCTTTAATTGCAGCTTTTCTAAGATAACTATCATCCTCTTGCGCTTCCTTACCGATCGGAGTATTGATGACAAGATCTACATCACCATTTGTAATAAGATCCAACATATCCGGTCTGCCCTCCTGAAGTTTCTTCACACGGGTTACTTCAAGTCCTGCCTCTTGTAAGCAGGCACATGTTCCCTTAGAAGCCATCAGCTTAAATCCTGCTTCTACAAAATCTTTTGCAACTTTAACAACTTCCTCTTTGTCTTTATCCCGTACAGAAATCAGCACAGTTCCATCCAGAGGCAATTTCGTCTGTGTTGCTTCCTGTGCTTTGAAAAATGCCTCTCCAAAGAACTTAGATAGTCCCAATACTTCACCTGTAGAACGCATCTCCGGTCCTAATACCGGGTCAACTTCTTGGAACATGTTGAATGGAAATACCGCTTCTTTCACTCCATAATATGGAATATTTTTTTCTTTCAATGCCGGAACAGGTGAAGGTCTTCCCGTAAGTTCTTCTGTTACAATATCGATTGCAAGTGGCACCATTCGAATATCACATACTTTTGAAACAAGAGGCACTGTTCTGGATGCTCTTGGATTTGCTTCCAGCACATACACTTTGCCGTCTTCAATTGCATACTGCATATTCATCAAGCCTTTTACATGCATTTCTTCTGCAATTTTTCTTGTATATTCCTTAATGGTTTTAATATTTTCCTCAGAAATATGTCTGGACGGAATCATACATGCGGAATCTCCGGAATGTACTCCCGCAAGCTCAATATGTTCCATAACCGCCGGTACAAATGCATGCGTTCCATCACTGATCGCATCTGCCTCACATTCCAATGCATGATTTAAGAAACGATCAATCAAAATTGGGCGGTCTGGTGTAACGCCAACTGCTGCCTTCATATATTCTGTCATACTCTCCGCATTATATACAACTTCCATTCCACGTCCGCCAAGTACATAAGATGGACGAACCATAACCGGATATCCGATTTTTTCAGCAATTCCAAGTGCTTCTTCTACATTAACTGCCATACCTGACTCTGGCATCGGAATCTCAAGATTATCCATCATTTCCCGGAATAAATCTCTGTCTTCTGCAAGATCAATAACAGATGGTGATGTTCCAAGTATCTTCACACCATTTTTTTCAAGGTCTGCTGCAAGATTTAACGGCGTCTGTCCTCCAAACTGTGCAATCACACCTACCGGTTTTTCTTTCTTATAAATGCTCAATACATCTTCCAATGTAAGTGGTTCAAAATACAACTTATCAGAAGTATCATAATCTGTAGAAACTGTCTCCGGATTACAATTTACGATGATTGTCTCAAATCCCAATTTTTTCAACGCCTGTGATGCATGAACACAACAATAATCAAATTCAATCCCTTGACCAATTCTGTTTGGTCCGCCGCCAAGGATCATGATCTTTTGTTTTTCTGCTTTTACCGGATTCTTATCTTCCGCATTGTAAGTAGAATAATAATATGCACTATTTTCTGTTCCGCTTACATGAACACCCTCCCAGGCTTCTTCCATACCGAGTTCAATTCTTTTATCTCTGATAGTCTCTTCTTTTATATCCAAAATCTGGCTTAAATATTTATCGGAAAATCCATCTTTTTTTGCCTGAATCAAGTCATTATCTGCCGGAACATTTCCCTTGTATGTCAGAAGATTCTCTTCTTCCTCTACAAGTTCTTTCATCTGCTCAATAAACCACGGCTTTACTTTTGTAATTTCATTGATTTCTTCTACTGTAGCTCCTTTTCTAAGCGCCTCATACATGATGAAATGCCGTTCACTGGATGCGCTCACAAGCATTCTTAGAAGCTCTTCTTTTGTTTTCTCATAGAGTTTCTCGCGTGCCCAAGACCATAACGTCCTGTCTCAAGACTTCGGATTGCTTT
>QFCH01001116.1_pt1 | contig 18829 bp, 18 predicted proteins | sample 5346071 | NCBI WGS metagenome assembly QFCH01 (sample SAMN09062255, study PRJNA434731) | Human gut metagenome, whole genome shotgun sequencing project. | isolation source: stool timepoint B chromium assembly | host: Homo sapiens | collected 2015
AAAGTTTGACCCCATAGTGCTGCTCCAGCTGCCCGGATCGGGCAGCTGGAGCAGCACTATGGGGTCAAACTTTTTGAGCGCAGGCCCAATCTGGCGCTAACCTACGCGGGCAGCCGCCTGCTGGAGCAGGCCCGGCTTCTAGTCCAGCTGAACGGCCAGATCGAGGCGGAGATGGAGTTGATCCACAAGAACCGCCGGGGAAGCCTGCGCATCGGGATCTCCTGCGCCCGCGGAAACCTGTTCGCCTCCCGCGTTCTGCCCATCTACCACCGGGAATACCCTGCGGTGGACCTGACGCTGGTGGAGGGCAACTCCGCCGAGCTGTGCGGATTTCTGGAAAACGGCAGAGTGGATGTGATCGTGGACTTTTCTCCCATCCTGCTGCGGGACATCACCACTGTGCGCCTGTTAAAAGAGCGGGTTTTCATGGTTGTTCCACAGACGTTCATGGAGCAGTACGGAGGCCCTTCCCTCGATGTGAAAGCGCTGTTTAAGGCCCCTCTGCTTCTGCTGTCCAAAGACAGCCTTCTGCGCAACATACTGGACCGGTATTTCAAGAAACAGCACATCACTCCCAACATCGTGCCGGAAAGCAAGAACATCGCCACCCTCTGCTCCCTGTGCCGCCAGAACATGGGCGTCACCTTCTGCTCGGAGATGTACGCCAGGCAGATGGAGGACACCTCCGGGCTGACCCTTCTGCCCATGGCGGACGACCTGTCCCTAGGCGAGCTGTTGATCACTTACCCGGACTGGCCCGCGGTCTCTCCTGCGTTGAGGGATTTTGTGGAGCTGGCCGCAGCCTTTTTCGCTGAGCCGGGGGCGGGGTAAATAAGGCGGAATAGACAGCCGTTACGCTCTCCATATCATGAGTTCTATTATTTTCTGGATGTTTTCCCGCTTTGTTATGTTTTAGTACAAAGGGCGCGCGTTCGCGCACACCTCCCTGGATCCGGGCGGTTCCATCAGCTGCCACGTCCACAAGGGCGAATCCGAGACCTACTATATTCTAAACGGCACGGCGGAATTCTCGGACAACGGGAACATCGTGACCCTGAAGGCCGGGGACGTGGCGTACACGCCGGATGGCGAGGGGCACGGGATTCGGAATGTGGGGGAGCATACGCTGCATTTTATTACGCTTATATTATATAAGGAATGAGAAGAGTCGCACAATGGAAAAGGATCAGCCGGTTGTTTAATCAGCCGATCCTTTTCCATTACACCTGTTTTAATCTCTCCGCCGCAATCCCAATCTGCTCGTCGCTGACCTCCCAATAAAATGTAATCTCCACAATCTTTTCCCCCCAGCACACAAGGTAGCTGCCCAGGGCGGTATCACCGCTGTACCGGCGGTAAACCTCGTCCGCGCCCCACAGCGCTGGGTCCTGGGGTTCATAGCGGTAATAATCCGCGTATTCCACGGACCCAGGCCGGTCCGCATACCGTTTCAGCAGGCCGTCCCGGCAGAAATCGAAAAGGGCCGGCACCCTGACTTTGGTGATGGTATATTCCAGATCCGTCAGCTGCTTCTCCCCCAGCTTCCCCCTCTGCCTGGCCTCATACTGGGTCAGAAAGACCGAACTCCGCTCCGTCCACTCCCGGGAGTAACCGCTGCTGTCCGTCTCCATCATGTCCTCTATGGTCAGCGGCAGCGGATCGTCATACAGATACCAGGTCTGGCCGTGAAATTCATAGGCGCCCGCAGGCTCCTTCTCCGTCCTTCCGCTTCCCACGAACCGGGTCACGAAATAGGTGAGACCGCCCATTAGGGCAAAGGACAGCACAAAGCAGGAGGCGATTGTCACGGTGCGGTTGATCCCCGCACGCACCTTTTTGTGCTTCAGCAGCACTTTCACACCGTTGACCAAGACCATCAGAACCGCCATATACAGCAGCGCGGCAATTCCGATCATCCGCTGTCTCCCACCCACCATGGACAGCATCCAGAAAACCAGGGCGCACAGCATAAGGATCAGGATCACCCATTTGAAGCCCCGATATCTGCGGGTTTCCAAAAACTCCCCGTTTTGCTCCGCGGCCTTTTTCGCACGGTGATACCAGTGGTAATACGCCCAGATTTCCGCACCGCACAGAACCAGCATAAGCGTCCAGCAGCTGCCGGTAAATAAGCTTGCGTTGCTGCTGAGAACGTAAAGGGGATTGGTAATCAGAGTATGGATCAATAGGCCGGCGTTGAGCAGCGAAACCGCCAACAGAAGCAGCTGGGACGGCAGGTAGTTCTTTTTCATGGCCTTGTGGATGGTCTGCACCTGCACCAGGGCGTCCGTTTCCATGGGAACCGGATTTTCCCGCTCATTCACAAAGATCTGCATCTGCGCCCAGGATACAACGTGCTTCCACCCCGCCATTTCGCAGAACTCCCGGAAGGTGCGCTGCTGCTCAGACGGCTCCGGGTCGAAATCAGAGGCCTGCGGAAAATAGGTGACTGCAAAATGCAGCTTAGCCGGGGAAATCCGCCGGTAGCGCCAGGTGAAATTCGAGCAGCTCTCCAGCATCCAGCCCCGGGCGGCCATCTTTTCCAGATGCCGCGCAATTCCCGCGGGATCATAAAACGTGATATTCTCCATCCGCCGCATGGTATTTTTCATAAGCCGTCTCCTCCTTGTCCCGCAAAATGCTCATAGTCCGATGTCAGGGTCAAAAGCCGCTGCTGCTCATCCCGCAGCGCCTTCTTCCCGGCCTCCGTAATCACGTAACTGCGCTTGCGCCCTTCAGCCCTCGTCTCCCGGATCATGCCCGCCTCCAAAAAATTTTCCAGCAGATTGTACAGGGTTCCGGGACCCACGCTGACCCGACCGCCTGTCATCTGCGTCACCTTCTCCATAATGTCCATGCCGCAACACTCTTTGTAAAGGCAGAGCAGAATGTAAAACATCTGCTCCGTGAGCGTCTGAAATTTTGCCCTCGGCATAATCGCCTACCTCCATGTATCGAATATCGATATTTGTGATTTCAGTATATTATCGTATATCGATATTGTCAATGGGGCGGTGGAATTCGTAAGATATATGAAAGAGAATGTAAAGCAAACCGGCAAAGGATAAAGACGCTTATCCTCTGCCGGTTTGGTTGGAACATATGTGATTCGGTTATCCTGCGGGGCTGGCCCATTTTCCGTACATTTTTTCAGATTTACTGTAGCGGAAACACAAACGGCACATACACCACAAACAGGATAAACCGTATAATACAGAGCACAAATCCCATTTTCAGGTAATCCTTCATCTTGTAGCCGCCCGCCTCGTAGGCCATGGTCATGGCCGGAGCCGCCATGGGGGTCAGGTAGCAGTTGCTGGAGCCCTCCTGGCAGGAAAGCATCAGGGCGCGGGCGTCAAATCCGTTCTGCACGCAGATCAGGGCCGCCAGGGTCTTGAAGGCGTTGTTTACCGCGGAGTTGGTCACAAACTGGGTCAGCACGAAGCAGACGGGGTACATGGAAACCATGGTCATAAAGGGACTCATGTTGCCGGTCAGATTGTTAAAGGTGTCCGCCAGCAGCACGTCCGCTCCGGTGGTCTTAAGGGCCGTGGACAGCGGCATGGTGCCGATGGTGATGAAGATAACCGGGTTGCTCATGGCCTTGATGGCCTCGCGGTCATTGATGACGCCGCTCAGAACCAGAACCATAGCGCCCACGCAGGCCGGATACCAGGTATTGATTTTAAGGATCGCGCAGGTCATGATACCCAGAATCGTAGCCCCGAAAATAACTGCGGTCAGTTTCTCCTGGCCCGGCGTCATGCCGCCGCCCCGGTTCTTGCCGGCTCCCGGCGTGGAAGCGTTCGCCTCTGCCGCGGTGGGCACATTGCCCAGATCCGGGGCCATTTTCACGGTCAGCCAGATGATCACCGGAGTCAGGAAGATAATTGCCGGAGCCTTGACGACCATATTGGTAAAATATGTAAATGTTCCGGTTCCGCCCAGATTTTCCACGATGGTGTTCTGGGCCAAATAGCCGCCCGCGTTTCCGCCGATGGGAATAAATCCGGCCCACAGCTGCGCCAGGCAGGCGGAGGCGAACACAAACTTACTGAGCGGCCGCTTCTGCTCCGCACAGATACCCACGATCATGGGAATCATGATGGTCATGATGGCGGTGGCGTTGACCACGCAGCTGAGCAAAATGATCGGAACCGAGATGCCCAGCATAATCTTGAAATCCGAGGATTCGCCTCTGATCAGCGTCTTGCTGAGCCGGCTCACGATGCTGGTCTTTCCTACGGCAGCGCCTACCACGAACATGGCGGCCATCATCACGATGGAGCTGTTGAGCATGCCGCCCCAGGCCGCCTTGAAATCCAGTACCCCCGTGATTTCCAGCGCAATGGGAATCATCATGGCCGCGACGTGGATTTTAACCTTGCCCGACAGAATCAGGGCAATAAACAGCAGAAATATGATCAAAACGATGGTAATTTGTGGTGTCATATCATTGGTCCCCCTCTATATTTGAAATTACCGGTCTACCACGGAGCCGTCTTCATGGAGATTGATCCCCCCGTAGCTCCCCTGGAACGGAAATACAGTGTCAATGTCGTCGATCAGTTCGATTCCCAGGCCCGGGCCCTCCGGCAGTCTGATGTATCCATTTTCCACATGGAAGGGCGTCTTCATCTCCTTATCCAGGCGGCAGACGCCGTTGGCCATGGGATATTCCTGCACTTCGAAGTTGGGAATGCAGGCGTCCAGCTGCAGGCAGGCCGCAGTGGATACCGGGCCCAGCGGATTGTGGGGAATGACGTAAACCCCGCGCACTTCCGCCTCCGCGGCGATCTTCTTGCCCGCGGTGAGACCTCCACTTACGCACATATCCGGGCGGATGTAGCGGACGTCGGTGGTGGTCATCAGGGAGTCGAACTCCGCCGGATTGATAAAGCGCTCTCCGGTCGCCACCGGGATGTCGCAGCCGCGGATCACCTGGCGCATGGCCTCCAGATTATCCGGGATGGGGTCCTCGTAAAAGTAGGGGCGGTAGGGCCTCAACACCCGGCCCAGCTCAATGGCCTCCGCCGGTCGCATTCCCCGGTGGCACTCGATGGCCACGTCCACATTCCAGCCCACCGCCTCGCGGACCGCCTTCATGATTCCCTCCACCCGGGTCACCAGGCTGGTAAAATTCTCCCCGCAGCGCCCGTTCTCATCCTTGGGGTGTCCGATGGAAAACCGGATGGACCGAAAGCCCTGATCCGCCAGCTTCTTCGCCTCCGCCGCCATCCCCCTGGCGTCTCTCGCCCTGGCGTTAACGTAAATTTTAATTTTCTCCCGGACTTTGCCGCCCATCAGCTCATAGCAGGGTACCTGGAAATATTTTCCTTTTAAATCCCACAGCGCAATGTCGATTCCCGACAGGGCGGACTGGGTGACGGAACCCCGGAAGTGCAGGTTTCTGGACAGTGCGTTCCAGATAAATTCCGTCCGCAGCGGGTCCTGGCCCAGGATCATTTTCTCCATCTGCTTTAAAACGCTGACCGTGGCCTCCTGGTACGCCCAGGCGCCGCATTCTCCCAGCCCGATTAATCCCTCGTCTGTATGTACCTTCACAAACAGGTATCTGCCTCCCGCCAGAATCGGTTCGATTCCAGTGATTTTCATCTCGTTTCCTCCATTTTCAATTCATCTCAGATTACAAACCTTATGAACCATCCATCGGCCGATTGGATTGTGCATGTTGTCCGCTTTGTTGGTGCTTTGCGTAATATGATTATATAGTTTGGTTAGAAGATTTGTAAAATCAGAAAAACCTTGGCATCCTAACATTTGTTTATCCAGAAGAGCGGGTGGGAGGCGGGGTAGCGCGGGCGGCGGTGAGGCGCGGGCGGCGGTGAGGCGCGGAAGGCGGAAGGTGGTGAGGCGCCGCCGGGGACGGGGACCTCTCTGCGTAGGACAGTTCGTTCTGTGGCAGCTCTCTGCTCCAAAGCAACGTTCCCATTCCGGGTTCCATTATACGCAAAAAGCCGGTGAAACGGACTTTTTCATCCGCCTCACCGGCTCATATAGGGTGTAATGGGCTGCAGGTGCAGCCTGTCACATTTTCGGATACAACTCCTTTACCACCCGGATAAATTCCTTCACCACCGGGAACAAAAACTGATCCTTTCTCCAGAACAGCTCTATATACGCGCGGGTGCCTTCCCGATAAGGAATCCCCACGATCTTCGGATTGCTCTGGGATACCGACTCCGGCAGGAATCCCGCCGCCACGTTCTTCTCCACAAACCGCTCCACGGTATACATCTGGTTGGTATAGTGAAGTACGTGGTAGTCCAGGCCGCTTTCCCGGAACATTTGCTTGATCCGAGTTGTCTGGCTGAAATTCTCCTTCAGCAGCACCAGCGGCTGGGTGACAATCTGCTCAGGAGTCACAAACGTCTCCCCCGCCAGAGGATTTTCCCTGCCCACGCAGAAGCACATCCGCGTCTGCTTCATAGGCCAGTGATGGTATACCTTTTCAAACCGTTTCTGCTCCTCTTCCTGGTCGAAGCGCCGGATGGTTATGATCACGTCCAGCAATCCCGCGTCCAGCATCTCAAACTGGCGGGGCGTGGACTCCTCCACGGACATCACCTGCACGCCTGGCCGCCGCTTCTGGTATTCCAGCAGAATTTCCGGGTATACCTGGTTTCCGCTGAGGGTGGAGAGCCCCACCCGCATATAATTCCGGGTCAGCGCCAAATCCCGCACAATCTGATTCATCTGCTGATACTGCCCCAGCACCAGATTGGCCTCCTCCAACAGGATTTTACCCTCGTCCGTCACCCTCAGGGAATTCTTGTCCCGGACAAATAACGGCACCCCGCACTCCTTCTCCAGATCCTTCATGGCCGCGGACATGGCGGGCTGGGAAATGTGAAGTTCCTCCGCCGCCCTGGTAAAGTTCTCGTATCTGCATACTGCCTGGAAATACTGCATCTGCACGATTGTCATGATGTTTCCCCCATTTTCCTCATTGATAATCTTCTGTCCCCAATCCTACCACATACCGTCGATCTGTACAACACCGTATTCAGGCGGCCTCCTCCTGAAACAATGTCCCCCATTTCCCATCCCCATTCCCAAAATCTCTGAAACAAATTTTTTCTTTTCCCCTTTCCCATTTCCAATCTCCCCTCAACTTCCTATAATGTGGTCATCACAGAATCAAGAGGAGGAGAACCCAATGAAACCAATACTTTGCCCGTCCATGATGTGCGCTGATTATAATTCTCTGCAGACCGAGGTCCGGCGGCTGAACGAGACGGAGGCGGACATTTTTCACGTGGATGTGATGGACGGAAGCTTTGTGCCCAACTACGCCATGGGCTTGGAAGATTTAAAATGCATCCGTAAAAACACGGACAAAAAAGTGGATGTGCACCTGATGGTAGACCACCCGGAAACCGCCGTGGAGGTGTTCGGCGGCGCAGGGGCCGATATCATTTACGTGCACCCGGAGACGGACCGCCACATCGCCAGAACCCTGACCCGGATCAGAAACATGGGCATTGCCCCGGGAATCGCCATCAATCCCGGAACCAGTATCGAGTCGATCATAGAGCTTCTGCCCCTGGTGGACTATATTCTGGTCATGACCGTGAACCCGGGGTTTGCGGGTCAGAAATACCTGGATTTTGTAAATGGGAAGATTCGGAACCTGGCGGAGTTCAAGGATGAATACGGCTTCAAGCTTATGGCGGACGGCGCCATTTCCCCGGAAAAGATCACAGAGCTGTCAAAAATGGGCGTGGACGGCTTTGTATTGGGGACCTCCTCCCTGTTCGGCAAGGCGGAGGAATATGATGCTATTATCGGCCGCCTGAAAAAGCTGGCATAAGGAGGCACGGAATGAAAATTGGAATCGGAAATGACCACGTAGCCCTGGAAATGAAGAATGAGATCAAAGAATATTTAACGCAGAAGGGCCATCAGGTGACGGACTACGGAACCCACAGCCCGGAGCGCTGCGACTACCCGAAATACGGGGAATTGGTGGCAAATGCTGTGATTTCAGGGGAGGTGGACCGGGGAATCCTGATCTGTGGGACCGGCGTCGGAATCTCCCTGGCCGCCAACAAAGTCCGGGGAATCCGGGCGGTGGTGTGCAGCGAACCCTATTCCGCCGGATTGTCGCGGGAGCACAACGACACCAATATTCTGGCCTTCGGCGCCAGGGTAGTGGGGATCGAGCTGGCGAAAATGATCGTTGATATCTGGCTTTCCGCTGAATTCGAGGGCGGAAGACACGCCCGGCGGGTGGAAATGATCCGGGAGATTGAGGAAAAACAGTTAGATAATTGAATATTTCTATTAACAATGATACACTTAAAGGCGGAGGCGCCTTATGATCATTGGAAAACTGCAATACAACAACAGCTTCTCGGAGGTGGAGCGGGAGCTGGCTCAGTACATTCTGGAACACCCAGAGAGCGTGGTGGAGATGAACATCCGTCAGCTTGCCCTGGCTTCCTACAGCTCCCCCGCGACCATTACCAGACTGTGCCGGAAGATCGGAGCCAAGGGCTTTACGGACTTCAAGGTCAAGCTCTCCGGTGAACTGCACAGCCAGGAAAAACTGAATTATTTGGTGGATGTGAATGTGCCCTTCCAGCCTGAGGACTCGATGGAGGAGATCGCTAAAAAGCTGGCTGAGATCAGCCTGGACAGTATACGGAGCACCCGTGAGTCATTCCACTATGGGAGAATGGAAAATATCGTCCGCTGCATCATGAAAAGCTCTATGGTGGATGTGTACGGGGAGGGTGATTCGCTTTACGCCGCATTTGAGTTTAAGAATAAAATGATGCGGATCAGGAGACAGGTGCGGATTGAGATGGGCGTTACCCAGCAGTCCTATCAGGCCATCAATTCCGACCCAAACCACTGCGCCATTCTCATCTCCCACTCGGGGGAGAGCCGGAATGTGATTCGGGTGGCCAAGGCACTGAAAAAGCGGATGGTGCCCATTATCCTGATCACCTCGGAGGGGGAGTCCACGCTGTGTACCTACGCCTCCTACATTGTGAGAACCGGCACAAAGGAGAAGCGGAGTCTGCTACAGAAATTGACTACCTACAGCTCTCAGACTGCCGTGCATTATGTTCTGGATTGCCTTTTCTCCTTCATTTATGTAAAAAATTACTATGAAAACCGGGACACGGCAATGCAAAATGAAAAATATCTGGACACGCTATAAATACAGGGTAACCGCCCTGTATTTTTTCGTTTGAATGCAATGGACCGGTGGAAACATTTTCCGCAATCATTCCGGCCTGATTGGTGATGGAGGTGTTTTCTCTCCGGTGCTATAATGAGGCTTGTAAGGAAGACAGGATCAGGAAAGGGGGATAAAAGATGAGAGATCAAAGACAGGAAACGCTTTTGAAGCTGCTTCAAACCAACGCCTACGTCACCGCGGAGAGGTTGGGCGCCAGCTTGAATGTCAGCGAAAAAAACCGTGAGAAATTTGATGAAATCCCTGGCGGAAGATCTTTCCGGCCACGGCGCATATGTCGAGGCAAAATCCCGGCTGGGTTACCGGCTGGTAATTGAGGCGCCCGGACTGTTCCAGAATTTCCTGGAATCATTTTCAAGCGATTCTGCCTTCCGTCAAATTCCAAATACTTCAGAGGAACGCATCGAATATCTTCTCGGCTGTCTTTTGGAGGCGGATGATTATCTAAAGATGGACGATCTCAGCGACCGTCTCTACGTCTCAAAGAAAACCCTGGCGGCGGACATGAAGGAAGTGGAGCGGATTCTGGGAGATTACCACCTGTCCCTGGCGCGCAAGCCCTATTACGGAATCAGGGTGGAAGGAAAGGAATTCGACCTTCGGCTCTGCATCGCCCATCACGGGAGGCGTGGGCGTTTCGCCCACCTGCTGGAGTCGGACACCGGTGAAAAGCAGGAACTGAACCGGATTGCGGCCTGCACGGCTAAATGCCTGAAGGAATTTGATTTCAGCCTGTCGGATGTGGCGTTCCAGAATCTGATCGTCCATCTGTACGTGGCCATGGAACGGGTACGGGAGGACTGCTACGTTCCCTTTGAAGATAAGCAGCTGGAAAAGCTGAAAAAACGGAAAGAATTTTTGGTGGCGCAGGAGCTGGTCCGCCAGTTGAACGAGCAGACCAACACGGAATTTTCGGAATCCGAGGTGGGCTATGTGACCATCCATCTGGCCGGGAAGATGAGTTACGAGGGTGGGGAGCAAGAGGGAGAAAACCTGGTGATCAGCCCGGAAATCTCCGCCATTGCGGATGAAATGGTAAAAACCGTCTACGGCGCGTTCCAGTATGATTTCCGGGACGATCTGGAGCTCAAAATGTCCCTGTGCCAGCACCTGGTGCCGCTGAAAATCAGGATTGAGTACGATATGGCGCTGGAGAATCCCATCCGTGAAAATATCATGGAACATTTTCCAATGGCCTACGCCATGGCCAGACAGGCAGTCAGCGTGATCAGCCGGACTTACGGGAAAAAGCTGAGCGAGGACGAGGTGGCCTATTTTGCCCTTCCCTTCGCCCTGGCTCTGGAGCGGCAGAAAACGCAGATTGTCAAAAAGAATATCCTTTTGGTCTGTTCCTCAGGAAAGGGAAGTGCGGAGCTTTTGCGCTACAAATACAAGCGCGAGCTAGGGGAGTATTTAAACCGCATTGAGACCTGCGAGGTCAATAAAATCGACCGGGTGGATTTTAAGGACATCGATTATGTGTTTACAACCGTCCCGATCCCGGTGAAGATTCCGGTCCCCATTCTGGAGGTCAAATATTTTCTGGAGTCGGAGGACATCCGGCAGGCCAAAAAGGCCTTGTCGGAGAGCGGGGAGGGGACGGCGAAGCGGTATTACGCCAGAGATTTGTTCCTCCCCCATGTGAGCGGCGGCTCCAGGGAGGAGGTTCTCGATAAACTGTGCCGGCACGTGAGATCCGTGCGGGAGATCCCGGAGGAGCTCTACGAGTCGGTCATGCTCCGGGAACAGCTGGCAAAGACCGAGTTCGGCAACCGGGTCGCCATGCCCCATCCATACAGGGCCATGAGCAAGGAGACCTGCGTCTGCGTGGCTGTTCTGGACCATCCGGTACTCTGGGGAGAGCAAGAGGTACAGGTGGTATTCCTGGTGCTGATCGAGGAGGGAAAGAACAAGGATTTACAGAAATTTTATCAGGTGACGTCCCATTTCCTTTTGGAGGAACGCTATATCAAAGACCTCATCAAAAAACGGGATTACGATGAATTTATCAGGCTTTTAAATCAAGTGGAGAAAGAGGTGGAACAGATCGATGGATGAGAAGAATTATGAGAAGGCCTTTCAGCTGATCATGAATGCAGGAAACTCAAAATCAGCTTCCGTCATGGCCCAGGAGGCCGCGAAAAAGTTTGATTTTGACCAGGCGGACCAGCATCTGAAGGACGCTGAGCTGGAAATGCGCAAGGCCCACCAGTGCCAGATCGACATGATTCAGCAGGAAGCCCAGGGGACTCCCGTGGAGGTGAACATTATCCTGGTTCACGCCCAGGATCACCTGACCATGGCCATGATGGCCATGGAGCAGGCCAGGGAGTTGATTGAGGTTTACAGAATTTTACATAAATTGATGAAACAGGGGGAGTTTTAACATGAATAAGATGATGGAGTTTTTAGAAAAACGGGTAATGCCGGTTGCAAACAGAATCGCTTCCATGCGGTATTTGAGAGCGTTAAGGGACGGCCTTGCGGTGACCATGCCGCTGGTAATCGTAGGTTCCATTTTCATGCTGCTGGCCAACATACCCATTGCCGGGTATGCGGATTTCGTAAACGGGATCTTCGGGGATGGATTCGTGGCGAAGCTGGCCTATCCCTGCCGGGCTACCTTTGACATTCTGACCCTGGTGGCCGTGGGTTCCATTTCCTACCAGATCGCAAAGCAGCGTGAGGTGGACGGCCTGTCCTCGGCCATTGTGTCCATGGCGGGCTTCCTTTCCCTGGTGCCGGTGTTCGACGTGTCGGGCGCGGTCATAGGGGACACTACCTTAAACCTTGGCCGGGTCATCCAGACCAATACCTACTTATCCGCAGGTGGACTGGTGGTTGGCATTCTCATGGCTATTTTCAGCGCCGAGGTGTACGCCTACATTATTCGCAAAAACTGGGTCATCAAAATGCCTGACAGCGTTCCGCCCGCGGTGGCAAAATCCTTCGCGGCAATCACCCCGGCCATGGTGATTCTGACCGTTGGCTGGCTGGTCCGGGTTCTGTTTGAGGGAACCGGCTTTGAGACGATCTTTGGCTTTGTATCCAGATTTATCGCCACTCCCCTGTCCCAGGTGGGCCTGTCCTTCGGCGGCATGCTGGCGACGGTATTCGGTATCCACTTATTCTGGTCCACCGGTATTCACGGGAGCCGTGTGGTATTCGGTGTGATGGACTCCATTCTCCTTCCCGCTATGGAAGCTAACCGTTCTGCTTTTGAGGCCGGACTTCCCCTGCCCAACATTGTAACCAAGCAGTTTTACGACTGCTTCACCAACGCAGGCGGACTGACCGTCATGGGACTTGTAATCCTCATGCTGTTTATGGCCAAATCCAAACAGATCAAATCCCTTGGAAAGCTGGCCATCGCGCCCTCTATTTTCAACATTGCGGAACCCATCATGTTCGGACTTCCTATTATCATGAACCCGATTATGATCATTCCCTTCATCCTGGCCCCCATCGCGGTGGGCAGCATTACATATGGAGCCATGGCTCTGGGACTTTGTTCCTTCCCGGCCGGCGTAGCAGTCCCCTGGACGGTTCCAATGTTCCTCTCCGGCTTCCTGGCCACGGGTGGCGACTTCAGGGCTGTGCTGGTTCAGGTGGTCAATCTGCTCGCCACCATGGTGATCTACTATCCTTTCCTGAAGATCTGGGATCAGAAGAAGCTGGAGGAGGAGCGTCTGGCTGAGGAAGACAATGTGGACGATCTGGCAGATCTGGTCGCCTCTCTGGAGGACTAACTGATGGCGGATACATTTTACGCGCTTCCTGATGGCTTTCTGTTAGGCGCGGCCTCCTCATCCTGGCAGACAGAAGGCTGGGCTGGCAAGAAAGAAGGGCACGACACCTATATCGACATATGGTACCGTGCCACCCCGGAGCTGTGGCACGACTGTTACGGGCCAAAAAACGCCACAGATTTTTACCACCGCTACGAGGAGGATATCCGCCTCATGGGGCAATGCGGTCTGGACGCCTACCGGACCTCCATCGACTGGTCCCGCTTTATCGGGGACTACGAGACCGGTCAGGTAGACCCGGAGGGCGCGGCCTTCTACGACCGGGTGATCGACGGAATGATCGCCCGGGGCGTTACACCTATGATCTGTCTGGAGCATTTCGACGTGCCGGGCGAGCTGTTTCGAACCTACGGCGGCTGGGGAAACCGTCACGTGGTAGACCTCTATGTGAAATACGCCCGCACCGTGTTTGAGCGGTACGGGGACAGGGTAAAGCAGTTTTTCACCTTCAACGAACCCATCGTGGTACAGACCAGAACCATTCTGGACGGGCTGCGCTACCCCTTCCACCAGGATACCCGGCTGGCTATGCAGTGGAGCTACCACAAGATTCTGGCCACCGCCCTGGCGGTAAGAGAATACCGGAAGCTGGCTCTGGGCGGCAAAGTCGGGGTAGTGATCAACATCGAGTACGCTTACCCCCGCTCTGACGCTCCACACGATCAAAAAGCCGCCCACATGTACGATCTGTTCTACAACCGTATGTTTCTGGACCCAGCGGTCAAGGGGGAAATACCGGCGGAGCTGATGGAAATTCTCCGCTCTGAGGACTGCATGTTCGAGTACCGGGAGGAGGAGCTGGAGCTGATTAAGGACGGAGTCTGCGACAACGTGGGACTGAACCTGTATTTCCCCATGAGGGTGAAGGCCCGGGAGAGCGCCTGGAACCCGGAGCTCCCCTTCCATCCCTGCCGTTATTTCGAACCCTTTGACCTTCCCGGAAAGAGAATGAATCCACACCGGGGCTGGGAGATTTACCCGAAAATCATGTACGACATGGCGATGCGCATGAAAACGGAGTACGGAAACGTGGAGTGGCTGGTCTCCGAAAACGGCATGGGCGTGGAAGGTGAAGGGAGTTTCCGCGACGCCTCGGGCATGATCTGCGACGATTACCGCATCGAATACATCGCGGAGCACCTGGCATGGCTGCTAAAGGCGGTGGATGAGGGGAGCAACTGCAAGGGATATATGCTTTGGGCCTTTACGGACTGCGTGTCGCCGTTAAACGCTTTTAAAAACCGCTATGGGCTGGTGGAAATTGACCTGGAGGACCATCTGGCGCGCCATATCAAGAAATCCGGCCTGTGGTTTCGTACAACCAGAGAAAACAATGGATTTGTATTCCGGGATCTGAAGACAGAGTACCGGTAAAAGGAGGTATTTACTATGATGAATATTTTATTGGTTTGTTCCGCAGGGATGTCCACCAGCCTTCTTGTAACTAAAATGCAGAAGGTGGCAAAGGAACTGAATTTTGAGAGCAAAATCTGGGCGGTATCCACGGATATCGCAGACGAAAACATGGCAAAGGCGGATGTGGTGCTCATGGGACCGCAGATCCGGTTTATGGAGAGCGCTATGGTGGAGAAAGGAAAGAAGCTGGGCATACCCGTGGAGGTCATCAACTCCGCGGACTACGGAACATGCAACGGCAAAAACGTTCTCAAGCAGGCTCTGCTGCTGAAAAAGAAGGGTATCACACAATGATGGTTCTGGAGCCTATTCCCGCCGAGACTATATGGGGAGGAGAACGACTCTTCCCCTATGTCCGGCATGAGGGAATGAATAACATTGGCCAGCTCTACACGGTTCAGTGCAGAAAAGAGAAAAGCAACCGGATTCTAAATGGGCCGTGGGCCGGAAAAGGTCTGTATGACTATTACCAGAGCCGGAAGCAGGCGCTGGGGCTGGCTTACGACGAATATCCACTGCTGATCGCCCTGGTGGATGCTAAGGAAGATTTGAGTGTGCAGGTGCACCCGGACGACCAGTGCGCCGCCAGACTGGAACAATCGCCCTTTGGCAAAACAGAGTCCTGGTATTTTCTGGAAGATCCCGACTGCGGGAAGATTGTGAACGGCTGTCTCTGCCGGGACAAGGATGAACTTAAGCAGCTGGCCGGTGAAGGACGTTTCCCCGGAGATCATCGATCATCTGCCTGTCAGGAAGGGGGACTACGTCTTTGTAGATGCAGGGACGCTTCACGCCCTGGGCGGCGGCTCCCTGGTGTATGAGATCCAGGAAAATGTGGACTTCACCTACCGTTTTTACGACTACGGGCGGCGGGACAGCCAGGGAAACGGGCGTCCCCTTCACCTGGACAAAGCGGTAGAGGCTGTAAAGCCCGGGCTAAAATCCGCGGTGAGGCGCTACTCGGGAGAAATAGCTGAAATGAAATACAGAACCCTGCTTTTGGAGGGGACAGAGTTTGAAAACACCTGGAACACCTGGGCCTTTGTCACAGTTTTGGACGGGCGGATTCAGGTGGGTGGAATCACGGCGGAGAGAGGAACCAGCGTCCTCCTGGAACCGGGGGAAATGCTGACGCTTGCCCCCTGCGTCCAGGCCATGGCCGCCGCATTATAACGAATGGAGGAAAACAGACAAATGTTTCAGAACAATTTTTTATGGGGCAGCTCCACCAATGCCCAGCAGTTTGAGGGAGGATGGAACAAGGGAAATAAAGGGGTGTCCATCGCGGACGTTCGCGTGATTCCCGGCGCCAACCCGGAAGCCGGTTTCGAGGAGTTCAAGCAGGCTGTCAATCACTACGACCACTACAAGGAGGATATCGCGTTCCTGGGCGAGATGGGATTCGGTATCTACCGCTTCACCATCGCCTGGACCAGAATTTTCCCCAACGGCGACGATCAGGAGCCCAACCAGGAGGGATTGGATTTTTACAGCAGAGTCCTGGACGAGCTGGAGAAATACCACATTCAGCCGGTGGTGACCCTCTACGCCTACGACCTGCCCTATCACCTGGTGGAAAAATACAAGGGTTTTCTCTCCAGACAATGTGTGGAGGACTACCTCAGATATGTGAAGACTGTGGTCAGCGCCTTTAAAGGACGTGTCAAATACTGGGTTCCCTTCAACGAGCAGAACCTGCTGATGTTCGACACCATGTACATGATCGGTTATCCCTGTAAGGACCGTCAGGAGTCCTTCACAGCGGAGCATCACATGAACCTGGCCTACGCCAGAGCCACCAAACTGATCCATGAAATCGATCCCGAGGCGAAGACCGGCGGAAACGTGGGCAACATCTGTCCTTATCCCGCCACCTGCAGGGTGGAGGACGTGGAGGCCTGCGAGACCTACAAGTACATGGTGGGCTACAATTACGGGGACATCTACGCCCGTGGGCAGTATTCCGGTACTTACATGAAATCTTTGGAAAATCTCGACCTGGACAACGTGATCCTTCCCGGCGATCTGGATATCATCGCCCAGGCGGAGCCGGATTTCCTCTCCCTGACCTATTATCACAGCAGTATTATCAAGGACGAGGGAAAGGATAAGCTTCTGGTAAAATCCAACTTAAAGGCCGTCAACCCCTATTTGAAACAGACCGAATGGAAATGGAACATTGATCCCTACGGATTTAAGCATTTTGTCAAGGATTACCATCACCGGTACCAGCTGCCCATTCTCATTCTGGAAAACGGACTGGGCTACCGGGACGTTCTGGAGGAGGACGGGACCGTACAGGACGACTACCGGATCAATTATCTGAGAGACCACATCCTGCGAATGAAGGAAATGGTGGAGGAAGGAGTGGAAATCATCGGCTACCTCACCTGGTCCGCCATCGACTTATACTCCACCAGAGAGGGCTTCGGAAAGCGATATGGCTTCGTATATGTAGACAAGGACCACGACTTCAAACGGATTCCGAAAAAGAGCTTTTACTGGTATAAAAAGGTGATTGAAAGCAACGGTGAGGAGCTGTAACAGGTATTACAGTAAAAGGCAGCGATTCCCGGTCAGCATAAAGCACACGAACAGCAATGTAATGATTGCCGCCGTGTGCTTTTGTCGTGATGGTTTTTGTTTATGGGTGGGGTGATCCCGTCTTTCAGGTAAAACCGTATATTCTCCCGCCTAAAACCGCGTCCCGCACTTCGGACAAAACTCAAAATCCTCCTGGGTCTCATACCCGCAGTTCGGACATTTCTTCACCCGGTTCCCGAACCCGTTTTCGTATCTCCCGTTCCCCTCCTGGACCAGAGTCAGGTCCTTCCGTTCGATGTCCACCTGGCCGCCCCGGGCCAGGATCTTTCCCACCTCCGGGTCCAGCTCGTAGACTGTGCCGCAGCAGGACATTTTCACATAATATTTCCGGTTCCATTTGAAAAGCGGAATGAAGAAAAAGCTGAAATACATGTAGGTCATCACCACCTGGAAGCGGCCGTAACGGCCGCAGCGGTCGCAGATTACGGTTTTTACATAGTCCAGAATCTTCTGGCCCTGGCTGATTCCTCCGATAAAAATCATTTACTTTCCTCCTGTGCCGCACAGCGTTATTCCTGAAGCCCGCGTTTCGTCCTGCACTGAGCGGTGCCGGCGAGCAGTGCAGGCCACAGACCTGTCCCCGCAATCATCAGGAACGCGAAAAAAGAGCGCCGCTGCCGGGCAAAGCCGTGTCCGCCGGGTGTAACTGCGGAAGCTCTGCCCGTCCATACGGGGCGCTCTAACAATATTCATAACTCAGGCTAACATGTTCAGCCTTGCGCTCATCCAGCGGCAAAGCCCACATGGCTTCCCATACCTGCCTACATATACGCCTTCTTCAGCGCCTTAAGCAGCACCTTGGGATCGCGGTTGTAGGGAGTCACCGGACAGATGGGCTTGTTCACATCCATCAGGGTGTACACGGCGGTTCTGGCCGCGCGCACGGAATACTCCTCGGTGAACACCATGTCCTCGGGAATCTCCACAAACTGGCTGACCATGGCGAAATTGGTGGAGCCGGTGGGCACTACCGGCGGACGGTCGGTGTATTTGCGGGGTTCAAACTGCGCGTCCACGTAGGGCATGTAGCAGGGGATCACATTGACCACGGTCTTCATCAGCTCCGCGATCTGGTCCTCCGGGATATGCAGGTGGTGCAGGTACTCGTTCAGCAGTTCCTCGCCGGTGCAGTCCTTCATGGACTTTTTCACGTAGTCGCCGATAGCCTCGGTGTACAGGCCGTAGCCCCAGAAAATGGTCTCGTCCATGGGCTGGTTCACGAAATGGGGCTGGGCCGCCACCACGCTGCTCATCAGCCAGCTGGAATCCTTGAAGGTCATCAGCGCGCCGCTGCCGGGTACATTTCCGGTAAAGTTCTCGATCACCTTTAAGAGCTGGTCGCCCTTGCAGGTCACGGTAAAGCTGAGCCAGTTGGTCTCATGAGGTTTGGAGAAGAACGGTTCCGGGTTGCCCAGCTCCGGCTTCTTGGCCGCAATCTTGGCCCAAAGCTCGCCGGAAATAGGCTTTTTCACCGGCGCGGGGGCCGGAGTGTGCATGTCGCCCAGAGTTGCGCTGTCGGTCATGCAGGCGTTTGTCATGATGCAGAGATCGCCGTCGTTTAATTCCACGGTGGAAATAACGTATTCCGGCTCGCCCTCGCCCGCCGCCGTATTACGGCTCTTCAGGTACAGGGTCTTGGCCGTGATGCCCGCGCCGTCGGCGAAATCAATATCGGTTACCTCGGTATTTTCCTTGAATACCACGCCGTGGCTGCGCAGATAGGCCTCCAGCGGGCGGATCACGCTGTCGTACTGGTTTAAGGGAGTTC
>QFCH01002781.1_pt1 | contig 18779 bp, 15 predicted proteins | sample 5346071 | NCBI WGS metagenome assembly QFCH01 (sample SAMN09062255, study PRJNA434731) | Human gut metagenome, whole genome shotgun sequencing project. | isolation source: stool timepoint B chromium assembly | host: Homo sapiens | collected 2015
TACCAATATCAACTATCCGGTCGTGCAGTCTGTAAATGAGCCGAACTTCTACCTGAAGCACAAGTTTGATAAGACCTATTCCGCTTATGGCTGTCCATATGTGCAGGAAAATTGTGATGTGCAGAAACCTTCAGACAACATCATTATATACGGACACCATATGAATGACGGCTCGATGTTTACGGGACTGATGAAGTACAGAAACAAGAGCTTTTGGGAAGGTCATAAGACGATTACCTTTGATACACTGACGGACAGACACCAGTATGAAGTGATTGCAGTCTTTAAGACAGTCGTTTATACAGACAGCTCCGATAGCTTTAAGTATTATGAGTTTACGGACGCAGAAAATGCGGCAGAGTTTGATGCGTATGTTGCTAAGTGCAAGGAACTTTCTTTGTATGATACCGGAGTATCGGCAGAATATGGCGACAAGCTGATTTCTCTTTCTACTTGTGAATATTCAAGAAACAATGGCAGGCTTGTTGTTGTCGCTAAGAGAGTGGATTAAACCCCACTCTCTATTATTTTTCGAGAAAGGAGGAAACCGATGGCTGATATAAAAACAAGAGATACAAGCAAAGGTACAATCAAGACCATAAATAAGGCAGCAGTTGCCACGGAGCGAATGAAGAAAGCCTATGTGATGACGAAAGATAAGGCAGAACATTCCACCAATGCTTCGGAAAATTCCGCAGAGGAATATGCTTCCGATAAAATCGAAGCGGCAACGGATAGGGCTGTTCACGAAACTGCATACCGTGCGGATAAAGTCGGCAGATGGGGTGTGCGTGAAACAAGGCAGAATTATCAGAAAGCCAAAACGGGAATTGAGAATTTCAAGACCAAGCGTGCAGAGAAACAGCTTCAGAAACAATCGGTCAATCCTGTCGGAAAACAGAGCATCCGAACTCTGGAGCGTACGGAGAAAACAATTAAACAGTCTGCAAGGTCGGCAGGAAATACGACAGTCAAGACCGTATCGAAAGGTGCAACCAATACTGTTCAAAGGTCGGTCAAGACCGCAGAACAAACGGCAAAGACTTCTATTAAGACCACCAAAGAAGCTGCCATTATAGCACAGAAAACAGCAAAAACAACAGCCAAAGCAACACAGAAAGCGGCTCAGACGGCAAAGAAAGCGGCGAAAGCCACAGCAGATACCGTTAAAGCCACAGCGAAAGCTACTGTTGCGACAGTCAAAGCGATTATTGCAGGGACAAAAGCACTTGTAGCAGCAATCGCCGCAGGCGGTTGGATAGCGGTTCTGATTATTATGATTGTCGTGCTGTTTGGTGCTGCCGTAGCAATGTTTGGAGGAGGAAGTGACAGTAATTCCTATACTCCGGTAAGTGCAGAGGTAGAAGCCTATGAACCCATCATACAGAAGTATGCCAAAGAGTACGGCATTCCTGAGTATGTGGAACTTATCAAGGCGGTTATGATGCAGGAAAGCGGTGGCAGAGGACTTGACCCTATGCAGGCAGCAGAGGGAAGTTTCAATACAAGGTATCCGCACGAACCTAATGGAATTAAAGACCCTGAATATTCTATCCAGTGTGGAGTTCAGGAATTGAAAGCGGCTCTTACTTCGGCAGAAGTGGAAAGTCCGATAGATATGGAGCATATCAAACTTGCCTTGCAAGGCTACAACTTCGGTAATGGGTATATTTCTTGGGCAAAAACAAAGTATGGCGGTTATTCTTATGCCAATGCAGTGGAGTTTTCCACTCAGCAGGCACAAAGGCTTGGTTGGGACAGTTATGGAGATACCCAATATCCGGCTCACGTTCTGAGATACTATCCGTATGGGCGAGCCTTTACTGCCGGAGGTAATCAGGCGATTGTTGAGGTTGCCTTGACACAGCTAGGCAATCAGGGCGGACAACCTTACTGGAGCTGGTACGGCTTTAATAGTCGAGTGGAATGGTGTGCCTGCTTCGTATCTTGGTGTGCTGACCAATGCGGGTATATTGAAAGCGGACTTGTTCCGAAATTTGCAGGTTGCGTGGATGGTGCAAACTGGTTTAAGTCAAATGGAAAATGGCAAGACCGCACTTATGAACCAAAGGTAGGAGATATTATCTTCTTTGATTGGGAAGGCGACGGTACAACAGACCACGTTGGTATCGTAGAGAAGTGTGAGAATGGCACAGTTTATACCGTAGAGGGCAACTCAGGCGACGCCTGCAAGCAAAGACAGTACGCAGTCGGAAGCAGCAATATCTATGGATACGGTATTCCGGCATATTAAAAATTCCAGACGGTGTCTGGAAAATTGAAAAGATGGCTGCTCAGTTGAGTAGCCATCGGGTACATTATGAGAAATCAGTTGTTTCTCTGTTATTCAGGAAAATATGGTGTGTGTGATAAGTGAAGCTGAAAAGCATATCGGCATTTTCTTTACTGCCGCCTAAAAAGGAAATATCATCGGCAAGGATAAAAAGAATTGCTAACAGCTTCTTGATATATCCAGTGTAGCAGGCATAATCTACATAGATGTTGGCGATATATCCCTCGGCAAATTCTATCAGGTCAGCGTCAATTTCAAAGCTATTGGATAGTTCGTAAACGGTTTTGATAAATTTATCCTTGTCAGCAATTCGCTCTTTACTTGGAACACTTCTGCGGTTCTTCTGTATAAATTTTAAAAAATCATCAGCTTCCGTAAAGTCGGGAGTGACTGTGCTGCCAGTTCCCAAATCTGTTTTGTAATCCTCAAATTTCTCTTTTTCAAACCGATTACTGAATATTATCTTTTGTTCGTCCATTCCTTTTACCCCTAAGTTTATTCTATGGAGATTGTTTAACTTGGCTCTTGGGTTGTGATTTGTCTTTCGCCATTAACAATCGTGAATTACTACTTTTATAGTATAACATAAAAATAGTTGGGAATCATCACTAATAGTTGGTTTGGCTTCCTTTGGGTGCGTGTGATTTGAAATCGACTTAACCTATACTGTTAGTTATGGAAACACACTAAGGGAGGTGATGTGATGAAGCTCGATACAATCGGCAAGAATATAAGAAAGTTCCGACTTGCGAGGAAATTACGCCAAGAAGATTTGGCTGAGAAAACAGATTTGACAACAAATTATATTGGTATGGTTGAGCGTGGAGAGAAAATTCCGTCACTCGAAACTTTCATAAAGATAGTAAATGCTTTAGGTGTATCATCGGATATGGTTCTTACTGATGTCCTGGAAACGGGATATACAGTCAAGAACTCTATGCTGAATGAGAAGCTTGAAAAACTTGCCCTGAAGATAGAAACAGAATTTATGAAGTCATAGATACACTTGTGAAGCAGTCAAAGCAAATACTTCCATAAAACACAGAAGTTCGTCCTAATCGACGAGCTTTCTTTTTTTCAGTATAAAAAATTTCAGCTATCGACAAATTTTTCGGGACTTCGACAGAGCAGAATATGCTATAACAACAACTGTCAGTGATAGACACATACTAATAGACATAGGAGGAAGTAGACGTGAACGACATTTTCAGACAAATAGCAAAAGAAAATGGAACAACCGAAAAAGCAGTAAAAGAGGAAATGCAGTTTGCCATTCGGGAAGCAATGAAAAGTGCTGAACCGGAAGCAATAGCTTTTTGGAAAGCAGTTGCACCGGACGGAAAAGAGCCGCCGATAGAAAAGGTCATAGCAATGATTGCATTGAATGTTAATTATAGAATGTACAATTGAGGTGCTTCGGCATCTCTTTTTTAGTATTCTTTAAAAGAGTCGTATTAGGTGTTTGTAAAAAGTGACACCTTAGTGTCTGAAAGGTTACATTTCTGCCTGAAATCTTGAAATGCCTGAAAATTTAATATATAATGTTAAATGACTAACTGTAACGAAGAAGAATTATAAGATGAAGAGGTGTTACTGATGAAGATATGCTATAACAAACTTCAAAAACTTATGATTGACAATCAAATGAAAAGACAGGATTTAATGCGTGCAGCCGAAATTACATCATACGTTGCAACGAAGATAAATAAGAATGAGCCAGTATCTCTTGAAGTACTGATGAGGATATGTCAGGTATTTCACTGTGACATCGGAGATATATGCGAAGTTATGTTGGACGAGTAATAAAAAGTTATGTATTATGGTTCGCTTGATTTTATAGGAGGATATGTTAATGGCATCGAGTAATAATGCAAATATCGGATTTGAAAAACAGATTTGGGACGCAGCGTGTGTCCTTTGGGGACATATTCCCGCAGCAGAATACAGAAAGGTTATCGTAGGTCTTATTTTCCTGCGTTACATATCAAGTGCGTTTGAAAAGCGTTATCAAGAGCTTGTTGCAGAAGGCGACGGCTTTGAAGATGACAGAGACGCCTATGTTGAGGACAATATTTTCTTCGTACCGGAGGACGCTCGTTGGAGCAAAATTGCTTCATCTGCTCATACTCCTGAAATCGGTACGGTTATCGATGATGCTATGAGAGCCATTGAAAAAGAAAATACAACTCTTAAAAATGTATTGCCTAAGAATTATGCAAGCCCTGATTTGGACAAGCGTGTTTTGGGTGATGTTGTCGACCTGTTCACTAATATGGATATGGGCGACACCGAGGAAAGCAAAGACTTGCTCGGCAGAACTTATGAGTATTGTATTCAGCAGTTTGCCGCTTACGAAGGTGTTAAGGGCGGTGAGTTCTACACGCCTGCAAGTATTGTTAAAACCATTGTTGCTATCTTAAAGCCATTCAAAAACTGCCGTGTATATGACCCTTGCTGCGGTTCGGGAGGCATGTTCGTACAGAGTGCAAAGTTCATTCAGGCTCACAGCGGTAAGCGTGGCGAAATCGCCGTTTACGGTCAGGAGTCCAACGCTGACACTTGGAAAATGGCAAAAATGAATATGGCTATTCGAGGTATTGACGCCGATTTCGGCCCGTATCAGGCAGATACATTTTTCAATGATTTGCATAAGACTTTGAAAGCAGATTTTATTATGGCAAATCCGCCTTTCAACCTCTCTAACTGGGGACAGGAAAAACTCAAAGACGATGTCCGTTGGAAATACGGCACACCGCCTGCCGGCAATGCCAACTATGCATGGATTCAGCATATGATACACCACCTTGCACCTAACGGAAAAATCGGTCTTGTGCTTGCAAACGGTGCTTTATCCTCTCAGTCAAGCGGCGAGGGAGAAATCAGAAAGAACATTATTCAGGCTGACCTTGTGGAAGGTATCGTCGCTCTGCCGACTCAGTTGTTTTACAGCGTTACCATTCCTGTTACCCTTTGGTTTATTACAAAGAATAAAAAGCAAAAAGGCAAGACTTTATTTATTGACGCTCGCAAAATGGGTTATATGGTTGACCGTAAGCACAGAGATTTTACCGATGAGGACATTCAAAAGCTGGCAGATACATTTACGGCGTTCCAAGAAGGAACGCTTGAAGATGTAAAAGGTTTCTGCGCAGTTGCCGATTTGCAGGAAATCGAAAAGCAGGACTTCATTCTGACACCGGGCAGATATGTGGGTATTGAAGAAGCCCCGGACGACGGCGAACCCTTTGAAGAAAAGATGACCCGCCTTACTTCTGAGCTTTCGAAGATGTTTGCAAAGTCTCACGAGTTGGAGGACGAAATCCGCAAGAAACTGGGGGCGATTGGGTATGAAGTGTAAGCTTTCTGATATTTGCAGTTTTCGCAAAGGAAAAGTAGAAGTAGAAAATCTAAATGCGAAAAACTATATATCAACCGAAAATATGTTGCCAAATAAGTGTGGAATTACTGAAGCAAGCTCTTTACCGACAGTTTCTTTAACACAGGAATATAATAGCGGTGATGTCCTTGTTTCTAATATTCGCCCTTATTTCAAAAAAATTTGGCAAGCCGAATATGATGGCGGTTGTTCAAACGATGTATTAGTCTTTGTTCCAAAACCTAATACAGATAAAGATTTCTTGTATTATGTACTTGCGGATGATGATTTCTTTACATATTCTATGGCGACATCAAAGGGAACGAAAATGCCACGAGGAGACAAAACCTCAATAATGCAATACGAAGTTCCTCTGATTGATTTGCAGGTGCAAAAGAAAATCGCAAGTGTTTTGAAGGCATTGGACGAGAGAATTAAACTTAATAATGAGATAAACAATAATTTAGCTGAGCAATCACAAGCCATCTTTGCGGAATTTATGTGCAAATACCCTTATGTACTGTCTCCCCTCGGTGATATGGCAGAAATCATTGATTGCCTTCATTCCAAAAAACCGAAGGCTGTTAACGGTACGACATATCAGCTATTACAGCTAAACAATATTACAGATAGTGGTTTTCTTGACCTTTCATCAAAGTATTATATCTCCAAGTCCGATTATGAAAACTGGACTCGCAAGTGTGAAATAGTCGAAGGTGATTGTGTAATAACCAATGTTGGTAGGATAGGAGCCGTATCACAAGCTCCTAATGGTACACACGCAGCTATGGGCAGAAATATGACTTGTATAAGATTAAGGAATGATAAACCCTTTTACTCATATCTTATCACAGCCTTGCTATCACCTCACATTCGCAGGGAGATAATGAAGAACACTGATGAAGGAACAATAATGGGCGCTTTAAATGTTAAAAATATTCCCTTGTTACTGTTTCCTATGTTCGCTCTGCCAACAATGAATGCATTGGAGGACTTATTGTCACCCATAAGGAAAGCTATTGAGCAAAATTATCTTTCAAACCAAATGCTTTCACTATTGAGAGATTCTCTGCTTCCTCGCCTTATGTCAGGTGAACTTGATGTTTCTAACATCGAGATTTAAGCCGCTAAATTATTGTTTAGCATATAACATACCCATAACTTCCGTGGGTGGCGGAAGTTAATATCGGGGGACTTCCGCCCCATAGTCGTTCTCTAAGAATAAAAAGGAGAATTGACTGTGAAACAAGACTTAATCAAAGATGTTATTCAGGGAATGTTACCTTACCTGAACAACGCACAAAATGAAAAATTGCAAGAGGTGTTGAAATACACCCTTGCAAATTATGAGGTAACGGAAAATCAAAGCAAAGAGAAATACTCGGAGCTAAACTTCGTAGAACTGTTCCTATCGGCAAAGCGAATTGAGGGCTGCTCCGAGAAATCTCTTAAATACTACAAGGCAACTATCGAAGCTATGCTCTGTGAACTTAAAAAAGATGTCAAACACATAGTTACAGACGACATCAGAGGATACCTGACGGAATATCAGGAAAAGAAGAAATCAAGCAAGGTAACGATAGACAATATCCGCCGTATTCTCTCCAGCTTCTTCTCTTGGTTAGAGGATGAGGATTACATACTGAAAAGTCCGGTAAGACGCATACACAGGGTAAAAACCGGCACGAATATCAAGGAGACATACTCCGATGAAGCGTTAGAGCTTATGAGGGATAATTGCTCAGAGCTTCGAGACTTAGCGATTATTGATATGCTTGCGTCAACGGGTATGCGTGTTGGCGAAATGGTACTGCTTAATCGAAATGATATTGATTTCAACGAGAGAGAATGTATCGTGTTCGGTAAAGGCAGTAAGGAACGAGTAGTCTATTTTGACGCTCGCACAAAGATACATTTGCAGAATTACTTGGATAGCAGAACGGACGATAATCCGGCATTGTTTGTATCGCTGAAATCGCCTCATAAAAGGTTAAAAATCGGCGGTGTTGAGGTTCGTCTTAGAGAATTTGGAAAACAATTAGGGCTTAACAAGGTACACCCGCATAAGTTCAGGCGTACACTTGCAACTATGGCAATAGATAAAGGAATGCCCATTGAGCAATTGCAACAGCTCTTGGGACATAGAAAGATAGATACGACCTTGCAGTATGCAATGGTCAAGCAGAGCAATGTTAAAATTGCTCATCGAAAATATATCGGATAGAGAGGAAAACGAACATGGCTGAATGGATTGAGTGCAAAATATCTGACATTGGTACGGTTGTTGGTGGGGCTACTCCATCGACAAAGAAACCTGAGAATTATGAAAATGGAACTATTGCTTGGATAACACCGAAAGATTTATCTACATTCACCGGACGCTATATTCAGTGTGGCGAAAGAAACATTACCGAAATAGGATTGAAAAGCTGTTCTACGCAGTTGCTTCCAAAGGATACCGTATTGTTTTCTTCAAGAGCGCCTATTGGATATGTGGCTATCGCCGCAAACGAGGTGTGTACTAATCAGGGATTTAAGAGTGTTGTCCCAAATGAAAATACCGACCCTCTTTTCTTATATTATTTGCTTAAATACAACAAGGATAAAATTGAAGGTATGGGAAGCGGAACAACATTCAAAGAGGTATCAGGAAACACAATGAAAAATATTGTTGTTTCTGTTCCAACAGATAAGAAAGTGCAAGAGAGAATATCCTCTATGCTCGGTTCTATTGATGATAAAATTGAGGAAAACGAGAGAATAAACAATAATTTAGTGGCTTAAAGGTTAATGTTGGAGATGTCAATCTCTCCGGATATAAGTTTTGGTAAAAGTTTGTCCCTAAGAACAGTCAATTTCTTATTTTCCAAGCAATTATTTACGATTTTATCTATCATAGGTGCTGTTATTGAATCAAAGTTGTTAAGTGTTGTCTCATCAGGAAGGATTATTCTAAATGAATCAAAATCTTTTTTACCAATGTGAATTACTGTTGTAGCAACTTGTGTTTGTTCAATTTTGTTCAAAAGGGGTTTTATTGTATAAAGGACAAATGCTTTTCCTTGTGGACGATTATTTTCAAAAATACAAACTCGTTGATTTAACCACGCTGGTTCATTTCCCCATAAGTATGGACGAAATTCGCCATCCATTCCAACAACAATATCTCCGGGGTGAATCAAATGACCTTTTGGATGTTCTTCTGTAGTGAATGTGACGAATAATTGTTCTTTTAAATCACGAATTCGAATAATAGGTTTACCAAGTCCATCAGTATTAAATAACTTGGAAGCAAAGGGTGCACCATATATTATGTTTGCAATAGCATAAATATTTGTATCTTTCCAATTTTCAGGTCTAATGCCATTAAAAGGCTTAAAATCAATAAACCACGCTTTGTAAAGGGCTTGCATTTGCTCAAATAAATTATTGTTTATAAGGATAGGAGGGTTAGAAGTGAATAGGTTTGATAATGAAGATAAGATAATATCTCAATTTCAGGAAGTCAACGACAATGAGGTTATGTTTGCAACTCAGTCTGAGACGATTGAAGCTGTTTATTCTTCAATTCATACAGAAGCCTTATGGAAAAACTGGATAAATAGTTCCGGCAAGTCTGACCCGCCACCTGATTACTATTCGCCAAAAGACGAGCTGATGATGGATGTTATGCGAGTTGACGACCACGCTTTTGTAGATAAAAAAGGGAAAATTCAAAATCCGACAAACGCCGGAGAAAGCAAGCTTTATAAAGAACTTAAAGAAAGCGGCATACAAGAAATCTTCCCTAATGCAGAACTTATAGTTAATGCCAAAACACTTTTGCCGTCAGAGCAAGACCATAACTATTTGTTCTACAAGTCAAACTTTGAACGAATAGTTTCCGAACATATAAAAAAGCTTCCGCTTTACCAAAGTAACCACGTCGGTTACAAAACCGTTTTGTTCGTTATGGATGAGTCCTCTGCGTATCTTCAATGTGAAAGCAATAAGCCGAATATGGATAAAGTACACGAAGGCGAAATGATAGCAGGAAAACCACACTTGTTCTTTTGGGATGAAAACTTCGTAAATGTCTTTTTACATAGCGGTATTGATTACTTGATTTGGTATGCACCATATAAACTGCTTAGAACATCACAAGGAATTTTTGAACTTCCTAAGGTTGTGATGTTTGACTGTAAAACCGGAAACTACGACAATTTAATTAAGTATAACGAAGAAAGAATATGCAGCTCCGAGCTGTAAAAAAAGGAGAAACGAAAATGCCGGGATTATATACCGAAGCCGATTATGAGAATTCAGTAATCGAGCTGTTCAGAAATGATTTGGGATACGAGTACGCATACGGTCCCGATATAGAAAGGGACGTTTACAGTCCACTATATGAGGAGATTTTAATTGACTCTCTGTATCGTTTGAATAGAGAACTGCCTGATGACGCAATTCAGGACGCCTTATTCAAGCTCAAAAATTTTGAAAACGGGGAGCTTGTGCAGAAAAATGCTGTCTTTATGGACTATCTGCAAAACGGCATTCCTGTTAGATTTTTTGTCAGCGGTGAGGAACACTCCTCTATCGTCTATCTTGTTGACTACAAAAATCCCGACAATAACTCCTTTATTGTAGCAAATCAATGGACATTTATTGAAAATAGCAATAAACGCCCTGATGTAATTCTCTTTTTGAACGGCTTGCCGGTTGTATTGGTCGAGCTTAAATCTCCGTCCCGTGAAGAAACGGACGCTTCCGAAGCGTACAGGCAGCTCCGTAACTATATGATTGAGATTCCGTCAATGTTCATTTACAACGCAATTTGCGTAATGAGCGACCAGTTGACCTCTAAAGCGGGTACGATCACCTCCGGTGAAGACCGCTTTATGGAGTGGAAAACAAAAGACGGCGACTATGAAAACACGCAGTATGCACAGTTTGATACTTTCTTTGAGGGTATGTTCCAAAAGGCACGACTGCTTGATATAATCAAAAACTTTATTTGCTTTTCTAACGAGGGTATCAACTCGTTTAAGATACTTGCAGGGTATCATCAATACTTTGCAGTCAGAAAAGCGATTGAATCCACAAAGCACGCTACCGTTACCGACGGTAAGGGCGGTGTGTTTTGGCACACCCAAGGCAGCGGAAAGTCGCTGTCTATGGTGTTCTATGCTCATTTGTTGCAAGAAGCGTTGGACAGCCCGACGATTGTTGTTATCACAGACAGAAACGACCTTGACGACCAGCTTTACGGTCAGTTTGCAAAGTGCAAAGACTTTTTAAGGCAAGAACCAATGCACGCCGAAAGCAGAGAGAATTTGAAATCTCTCCTTGCCGGCAGACAGGCAAACGGTATTATTTTTACCACTATGCAAAAGTTCGAGGAGGCTCACGAAGCGTTATCCGAACGCCACAATATCGTTGTTATGGCAGACGAAGCACACCGTGGACAATATGGACTGACCGAAACCGTGGACGCTAAAACCGGTAAGGTTAAAATCGGTACGGCTCGTGTTATCCGCAACACCTTGCCTAACGCTACATATATCGGCTTTACAGGCACGCCTATTTCTTCTAAAGACCGCAGCACCCGTGAGGTGTTCGGTGACTATATCGACATTTACGATATGACTCAGGCTGTAGAGGACGGAGCAACCCGCCCGGTTTATTACGAAAGCCGTGTAATTAAGCTCAATCTCGATGAAGCAACGCTACGGATGATTGACACCGAGTATGATATTATGTCCGCCAATGCCGATGAAGAAGTTATCGAAAAGAGCAAGCGTGAACTCGGTCAGATGGAAGCAATCCTCGGCAATGATAACACCATCAATTCACTTGTAAGCGATATACTCGACCACTACGAGAACAACAGAGAAAACCTGTTGACAGGTAAAGCAATGATTGTTGCTTACTCTCGCCCTATCGCTATGAAAATTTACAAGCGTATTTTAGAGCTGCGCCCTGCTTGGACGGAAAAAGTTGCGGTTGTAATGACTTCCGGCAACAACGACCCGGAAGAATGGCGTGAGATAATCGGCAACAAGCACCACAAGGACGAGCTTGCAAAGAAATTCAAAGATAACAACAGTCCGCTTAAAATCGCAATCGTTGTAGATATGTGGCTCACAGGCTTTGATGTGCCGTCCCTTGCCACTATGTATGTTTACAAGCCTATGTCGGGACATAATCTAATGCAGGCTATTGCCCGTGTAAACCGTGTATTCCGTGACAAAGAGGGCGGTCTTGTTGTTGACTATGTGGGTATTGCAACAGCACTTAAAAAGGCTATGAACGATTACACCGCCCGTGATAAAAAGAATTACGGCGATACCGATGTTGCAAAGGTTGCATTCCCGAAATTCCAAGAGAAGCTGTCCGTTTGCCGTGATAAGTTCCACGGATTTGATTATTCTAAGTTCCAAACCGGCACAGACCTTGAAAGGTCTAAGACTATTAGTGGCGCTGTCAACTTCATTATGGGCAGAGAAAAAATTGACGATAAGGACTCGTTCGTAAAAGAAGCGCTTATGCTTCATCAGGCATTGTCCCTCTGTTCCTCTATGGTTGATGAGGACGACCGTATCGAAGCAGCGTTCTTTGAGTCTGTGCGTGTACTTGTTTTAAGGCTTGCCAATACAGGTGTCGGCAAAAAAATATCCTTGCCCGAAATGAACGCAAGGATTAACGAACTCTTAAAACAGAGTATCAAGAGTGAAGGTGTTATCAACCTTTTCTCGGACATTAAAGAAGAATTCTCCCTCTTTGACCCGAAGTTTCTGCAAGAAGTTGCGAATATGAAAGAAAAGAACCTTGCCGTCGAGCTTTTGAAAAAGTTGATTGCAGAGCAGGTTTCTGTTTACCGCAGGACAAATGTGGTTAAATCCGAAAAGTTCAGCGAGATTATGCAGCGTTCGCTCAATGCATATTTGAACGGTATGCTGACCAATGAAGAAGTCATTGAAGAAATGCTAAAACTTGCAAAGCAGATTGCGGCAGCGCAAAAAGAGGGCGACCAACTCGGACTTACAGCCGATGAGCTTGCATTCTACGATGCCCTCACAAAGCCGCAGGCAATCAAAGACTTCTACGAAAATGACGAACTTATAGCCATTACAAAAGAGCTTGCAGATACTCTCCGCAGAAATAAAACGATTGACTGGCAAAAGCGTGAGTCTGCAAGAGCAAAAATGCGTATGCTCATTAAGAAACTTTTGAAAAAGCATAAATACCCGCCGGAGGGTATGGACGACGCAGTTCAAACGGTTATGACCCAATGCGAACTTTGGACGGATAATATGATGGAAGCGTAGGTTGATGGAGAATAAATATGGACAAGAGATTTCAATGGACAGAATTTTATATGGAGTTGGCTTCTGCCCTACTTCCTTACAAAAACAATAGAAGTGACTTGATTGCTAAACTCAAAACTATCTTTGCTGATGCCGGAATGAATTTTCCGTTTAAGGAAAGAGGAAAAGAAGTATATGAGGACATCTGCCCGTTTACCGTTTTCGGCTCGTTTAATAAGGGCATAACAAATGCAAATCGTATTGCTTTGTTGGAACAATTCGCAAAGCAATTTTCGATTAAGGCGGCTGTGCCGACAGAGTTTGACGGTATTCCGGTAGTAATGAATTTAAGTGCGTGGTTCTTTGCGTATAAAGAAAATCGTGGAGAACACGACATAGATAACCTTTGGGATTTGCTTGAAAAAGCAATAGCATATTCCGATGAAGCCTCCACAGATAATAAAAATGCTTTCATTGCTGCCTATGACACAGTTACAAAGCAGAAAATGATTAAGTGGAATATTACGATGGGACTTTATTGGGCAAGACCATATACATTCATCAATTTGGACTCTACCAACAGAGCTTTTATTACGGATGTGGACAATATGCCCCATTATTTTACAACCATATTCTCTGATATAAATAAAGGATTACCCAACGGAAGAAACTATTTGTTTATGTGCGAGCAGGCAAAGAACGCTCTTAATCAGAAAGAATATGAGTATCACAGTTTCCCCGAACTGTCTTATTATGCTTGGAAAAGCAACCAATCGGGCAAAACAGAAGAAACCACGACAACCACAGTTGATTCAAATATAAAAGAAACGAATTATTGGATTTACTCTCCCGGTGACAACGCTTCAATGTGGGACGAGTTCTATAAATTCAGCATAATGGGTATCGGTTGGGACGATGTTACAGACCTTAAAGGATTTTCTTCAAAAGAGGAAATCAAAGAGTATATGAAAAAGGTTTACGACCCAAGTTACTCCTACAAAAACAACGCTCATTGCCTTTGGCAGTTTGCAAATGAAATTAAAGTCGGCGATGTGATTTTCGTCAAAAAAGGAATGCATAAAATTATCGGAAAAGGCATTGTAACATCCGATTATATCTATGATACCTCAAGAAGCACATACAAGCACATTAGAAAAGTTGACTGGCAAAACAAAGGCGAATGGGAACATCCCGGTCAAGCAGTTATGAAAACGCTCACCAACATATCGGCTTATCCCGATTATGTTCAAAAGCTGCTTGCTCTGTTTGCGGAAGATATTTCTGAGGAAGTATCGGAACAAAAGGAAATCAAGTATCCGTTGTATTCAAAAGATGATTTCCTGAATGAAGTCTATATGGATGAGGATACATATAACACGCTTACGGAATTGCTTGAAGCAAAATACAATGTTATTCTACAAGGCGCACCCGGCGTAGGTAAGACTTTTGCAGCAAAGAGGCTTGCTTACTCTATTATGGGACAGAAAGACACCAGCCGTGTAGCAATGGTACAGTTTCATCAAAGCTACTCTTACGAAGATTTCATTCAAGGATACAGACCGTCAAAAGACGGCTTTGAACTTGAAAACGGGACATTCTATAAGTTTTGCAAAGAAGCGGAAGAAGATAATGAACGCCCCTATTTCTTTATTATTGATGAAATCAACCGTGGTAATTTGAGCAAAATTCTCGGTGAACTTATGATGTTAATCGAGAAAGATAAACGTGGCGAAAAAATCAAACTGCTTTATTCTAATGAATGGTTTACTGTACCTCAGAATGTCAGAATTATAGGTATGATGAACACCGCTGACAGAAGCCTTGCATTAATGGATTATGCGTTGAGAAGAAGATTTGCTTTCTTTGATTTCGCACCAGCGTTTCCTTCGGAAGGTTTCAAGAACTATTTGGCGGAAAAGAATTCTCCAAAATTAGAAAGCCTAATAACTGCTGTCGAGTCATTGAATAACACTATTTCTGCTGATGAGTCATTGGGAGATGGTTTCAGAATCGGTCACAGCTATTTCTGTACCGATGGAGAAATTACTGATGAATGGCTCAAATCCGTTGTGGAATATGAAGTAATACCGCTTATCAAAGAATATTGGTTTGACGAGCCGACAAAAGTTAGAGATTGGTCTGCTACTTTAAGGAGTGCAATTAAATGATTCGCATACAGAACATATACTATATGCTTTCCTATGCGTTTCAGGTTCTCAACGAAGATGGCTATAAGCAGGTTGCTACCGAAGAATTTGAAAATGCAGCCGAACTATGTGCTGCCATATTGATAAAAGGTGTTTCTTCTCAGCTAAAACGAGGATTGGGCAAAGAGTATATTGTTCAAACGGAGGAATTATCTTCATTAAGGGGTAAAATTGATATTTCTGCTTCGGTAAAAGAGCAAACTATGCTGAGAAAACGCCTTGTCTGCAACTATGATGAGTTTTCGGTCAATTCATATATGAATAGAATTATCCGAACAACAATGGACACGCTCGTAAGAAGCAATATCAGCAAGGATAGAAAAAAGCAACTTCGTAAACTCCTCATTTATTTTGCAGAAGTCGAACCTTTGAATCGTGAGAGCATAAATTGGAAGCTTCAATTTAATAAGAATAATCAAACCTATCAGATGTTGATTTCGATTTGTTATCTGATACTCAAAGGCTTGCTTCAAACAACTTCTGACGGAAGCACAAAGTTAATGGACTTCCTTGATGAGCAGCGTATGTGCAGGCTTTATGAGAAGTTCATTCTTGAATACTACCGTAAGGAACACCCTGAAATTCGGGCGTCAGCGTCTCAAATTCCTTGGGATACCGACGATGATTACAGAGAAATGCTCCCTGTTATGCAAAGCGATATTATGCTTAAAAGCGGAGATAAAACTTTGGTAATTGATGCAAAATACTATGCTCATACCACGCAAAGTCAGTACAATACAAATACGCTACATTCTGGAAATTTGTATCAGATATTTACTTATGTGAAAAATCTTGATACAAGCAACTCCGGTAATGTTGCTGGAATGTTATTATATGCCAAAACGGATGAGATTGTGTTGCCAAATAATGATTATAAAATGGGTGGAAATCAAATATCAGTAAAAACACTGGATTTGGACTGTGAATTTGCAGAAATAAAGAGGCAGTTAGATGATATAGTACAAAGATATTTTGATTGTTCCTAATTATGGGCAGGATATTCGCAAAATTTACAAGGTCTGTTATGAAACTAAAATAACAGACCGAAAAGAGGTATGAATATGGGCGAGATTGTAAAAATGGATAATGGGAAAGACAATGAGATAATGGCAATGATGAACGATGCATCGTTGTGTCCGCTGTTAGAGGAAACAAAAGTTGGTGTTTCCAATTACACAAAATTACCAGTAACAAGATTGACAGCTATGGGAACAGCGTTTCAACCATTGACAACTGCTGTGCAAACCGCAGTAACCGGAGCTGGTGGAAGTGGATTGTACTATGTTAATACAGCCGGAAAAACAATGTTTCAGATGAAGGAAACGGGCAATTTTATCGGTTCTCTGAAAACATCAGCAGGTTTGGTTGGCGGAGGACAGGCTCAGATGATGCCGCTTGCTTTTGACCCAACAATGCTATTTATGGCGGCAGCACTTGCGAATATTGATAAAAAACTGGATTCTATAAAAGAAATGCAGCAGGAAATGATGGATTTTCTTGTTCAGAAGGAAAAAGCTGAATTAAAAGGAAATCTTACATTTCTGTATGATGTGTTCAATAATTACAAGTATAACTGGAATAATGAAATGTATAAGAATAGCAATCATACAATGGTGCTTGCTATAAAAAAAGAAGCTGAAGCAAAGATAGTATTTTACCGTGAACAGATAATTGCCAAAGTAAATAAGAAATCTTTGATTCATAGTGACCAGACGGTAAACAAGCAGTTGCAGGCGGTACAAGACCAATTTAAAGATTACCAGCTTGCATTATATACACTTGCATTCTCATCATTCCTAGATGTAATGCTTGTGGGAAATTATGACAAAGAGTATTTGTCCGGTATTTCAGAAAAATTGGATGATTATTCGATGAAATACAGAGAACTTTATACGCAGTGCTATGAGGAAATATCTGGATATTCTTCTACTTCCATACAATCCTCTTTGCTGAAAGGATTATCAAAGACAACGAAAGCAGTCGGCAAGATTGTAGAGCGGATACCAGTTGTTGGAGATACGCAGGCTGATGAAACGCTCATTGCAGCAGGGGAAAAGCTTGGCGATATAGGAACAGAAAAAATCCGCAAACAGATGCGGCAGTTGATTGAACGACAGAGTAACTTTGTCCGTCCGTTTATTGATAATATTGATACTGTAAATCGACTGAATAATAATCCAGTGCAGTTATTAGTAGACAAAGACAATCTTTATATTGCAACGATATCATAATTTACTCAAAGGAATTTTAGAAGGGAGCATAGAATGATGGCAAAGCAAAATACCTATATCGCAATCGACCTCAAATCATTCTATGCTTCTGTGGAGTGTAAAGAGCGAAATCGTGACCCTTTGACAACAAATCTTGTGGTTGCAGATAAGAGCAGGACAGAGAAAACTATCTGTCTTGCGGTATCTCCGTCATTAAAAAGGTATGGGATACCCGGCAGACCACGCTTGTTTGAAGTCGTGCAAAAGGTAAAAGAGGCTAATAACAACCGAAGATGGAAAGCACCAAATCGTACATTTACTGGTTCGTCTGATGACAGTACAGAATTAAATGTGAATCCAGCGTTGGAGATTGATTATATCGTTGCACCACCTCGTATGGCATACTATCTGGAGTATAGTACCAAGATTTACAGTGTTTACTTGAAATACATCGCTCCGGAAGATATTTTCCCGTACTCGATTGATGAAGTATTCATAGATGCAACAAATTATCTGAACACCTATCAGATGACTGCAAGGGAACTTGCCATGACGATGATACAGGATGTTTTGAAAACAACAGGAATCACAGCAACAGCCGGAATCGGCACGAATATGTACTTGTGTAAAATTGCGATGGGTATTGTGGCAAAGCATATTGAGCCGGACAAGGACGGTGTGCGAATTGCCGAATTGGATGAAATGTCTTACCGCAGACAGCTATGGAATCATAGACCGCTTACAGATTTCTGGAGAGTTGGTAAAGGCTATGCAAAGAAACTGGAAGAACATGGACTTTTTACTATGGGAGATATTGCAAGGTGTTCCATCGGAAAGTCGAATGAACTGTATAACGAAGAGCTGCTCTACAAGTTGTTTGGAATCAATGCGGAACTGCTAATTGACCATGCTTGGGGATATGAACCTTGTACGATGGAGCAGGTCAAAGCCTATAAGCCGGAAACCAACAGTGTATGCTCAGGACAGGTACTTCACTGCCCGTATGATTTTGATAAGGCGAAGTTGGTTGTAAAAGAAATGACTGACCTTATGGTTCTTGATTTAGTAGATAAGGGACTTGTTACTGACCAGATTGTGTTGACGATAGGTTATGATATAGAAAATTTGACAGACCCAGACCGAAGCAGAAAATATAAGGGAGATGTCACAATTGACAGATATGGAAGAAGAGTTCCTAAACACGCTCACGGAACAACAAACCTGAAAAGACAGACATCATCAACAATGCTGATAACTGATGCTGTGATGGAACTGTATGACAGAATCGTGGATAAAAATCTGCTTATCAGAAGAATTAACATTACAGCGAATAGACTTGTAGATGAGAACTCAGCAAAGAAAGAAGATAAATATGAGCAGCTTGACCTGTTTACAGATTATAAG
>QFCH01000446.1_pt1 | contig 18680 bp, 12 predicted proteins | sample 5346071 | NCBI WGS metagenome assembly QFCH01 (sample SAMN09062255, study PRJNA434731) | Human gut metagenome, whole genome shotgun sequencing project. | isolation source: stool timepoint B chromium assembly | host: Homo sapiens | collected 2015
TTTTCCATGCACTCGCTGATTATGGGACATCTGGGATCAGATGCCACGGCAGCGGCAATGCCTTTGCAGACGCAGGTAACCAGTTCCTGAGCGACAGACGTAATGGATGCGGCTGCCGTGGCATCTGATCCCAGATGTCCCATAATCAGCGAGTGCATGGAAAAGCCCACGCCCCAGGCAAGGGCACTGGCCAGCATAGGGAGAGAGATTTTAAACAAATCTTTGAGAATCCCGGGACTAAACCATTTAAACCCTTCAAAGTCAGGTCGGATACTGTCTTTTTTATGCGACAGGACAATGCACCAGATCAGGGCAATCAGTTCTACCGCAACCGTAGAGTATGCACAGCCATTGGCGCCCAGTTTTGGAACCCCGGCAATGCCGTAGATCAGAAAGAAATCCAGTATAACGTCTGTTATCAGTGTTGCCAGAGATATGATTACACTTTGAGATGCCCGACCTTCCATTTTCATCATCAGATAGTAGCATTGGGTGATACCGGTGAACAGATAAGATATGCCAACGGCACGAAGGTATGATGCACCGATTTGGATTAAAGCCGGATCAGGTGTATATATTCGCATCAGCAGCTGGGGGGCAAACATTGCCAGGGCAAAAAAGATAAAGGAGATGCCAAGAACCCATTTGATGAGCATACAAAATAGATTTTTAACCATTGTTTTGTCGCCTTTTCCCCAATATTGAGCAATAAGTACACCGCCTCCGCCGATAATGGATCCGCTGAAAAGATTCATAATAAAGGAAACCTGGTTGGCCAGTGAAACAGCTGAAACAGCATCCTGGGTCAGCCGTCCAAGCATCAGTGCATCCGATGCACCGATGAATGCAATGAGCAGATTTTGAAGCCCAATGGGAATGGCCAGGGCAATCAGCTCTTTATAAAATTCTTTTTTCTCAAGCGTACTCATTTGAGCGTGTAATGTGTTTCCAGAACTTCGAAACATAAGACCTTTCTTCCTTCCTGTAAATTCATATAAATATTTTTTATGGCGCTGAGACCAAAGGCTTTTTATCCTGATCTTATTATAGGATATTAAACAGGCAAATACAACAGGATTTCAAACCGGTTAATACCACAGAGCCGTTTATTTTGGCAAGATAAAAGTAAAGTATTCTGTTGTCAAAGTAAAATAAAAATATCCCGTGGTAAATGATGGAACATGAGCATCAACTTCCACGGGATATTTTACTGCCGGTTTACGATGGATTCTCGGCCTGTTCAAGGGCCTGGATCACAGCCTGCATTAGAATTTGAAAGGTATATTGATTTGAAGTGTCATAGGAGATCTGGTCAATGGCCGTATTTTTTTGTAACTGCCGGGAAATATCCTGGGTACAGGTTTCAAGCAAAGGATACATGGTTGCAATGGCTTCGGAGAGATTGACAAGGGAGACTGAGTTGATATGATCGCTGTCTACCGTGACGGCCACATCCACCACACTGTCTCCCAGGACGATGGATGATGTATACATACCTGGGACATATTTTCCCATTGACTGGGACGGCCCGGCGGTATTTTGATGATCTGAGGATGTGGCGCTTATGGGCGCCTGTGTCTGTGAGATGGCGGTCTCAGCAGTTTGCGATGTGGTGGTTGACGGGGCTTCTTTTTTGCGTCCGCCAAACATAAAAATAAGCAGTACAACCAATAATATAATGAATAAAAGAAAAATGGCTGTATAGATGATTTCCTTCATCCGCAGGACGACGATGTGTGTTTTGGATTTCATGTCCATGGCACCCTCCATTTTGTTTGATTAATATATGTTATGAGGGCAGGCACAAAAATATGTTATAGGTCACCTTGTACTTTATTCAGGAAAACGGTATAATTGTTTAATATTTTCTGTTTATCGTAAGTAAAGGAAGGTGATATTTTGTCTCTCCAGTTAATTATCGGCAGCAGTGGGTCTGGAAAATCCAGAAGACTGTATGATCAGCTGATTGCACAGGCGATGGCGCATCCTCAGGAAAATTTTATTGTGATTGTGCCTGAACAGTATACAATGCAGACTCAGCGAAATATAGTGGAGCTGCATCCAAACCATGGAATTATGAATATTGACATTGTCAGCTTCGGGCGTCTGGCCTACAGAGTCTTTTCCGAAACCGGTCAGGTACCGGCCGGTGTTTTGGAAGATACCGGCAAGCGGATGGTGATTCGCAAGATTCTTGAACAGAAAAAGAAATCTCTGCAGGTGTTTTCTGGAAGTGTACGAAAATCCGGTTTTTCCGGCGAACTTAAATCCATGGTCAGTGAACTTTTACAGTATAATATAGCACCGGATCAGCTGGAACAATGCCTGCCTCTTTTAGGTGAAAAATCGGTGCTTTATGGTAAGCTTCATGATTTAAATATCGTTTACCAGGGTTTTAAAGAATATATTGAGGGCCATTATCTTACGGCTGAAGAAATTTTAGATGTACTGTGTACGGTTATTGACCAGTCTGACGTGATTAAAAACAGCTGGATTTATGTGGATAATTTTTCCGGATTTACGCCGTCCCAGTATCATCTTCTGGAAGACCTTCTTCGGCTGTCCAGAGGCGTTTTTATGACACTGACCATTGATTGTGATGAAGATCCGTACAATATGGGACATGATTATGAGCTGTTTTATCTTACAAGACAGACGCTGCACCGGTTGGAGGCTGTATGCCGTCAATCAGGAACTCACCGGTTGGACGATATTTTTATGCGTGTGGGAGAAGATGGCGTAAATACAAGGTTTGAAGGTGCTTTGGATCTTTTATGGCTGGAAAAAAATATATACAGGCAGCGGATGACGTCTTATGAAGGTATACCGGAACATATGATTTGCAGGGAAGGAAAAACCCCCATGGATGAAGCTGATGATGTGGCCCGTACAATCCGGCGTATGGTTCGGGATGAAGGGCTTCGTTACAGGGAGATTGCAGTGGTGACAGGTGATCTGTCCGGATACAGACATATACTGGAAAAGGCTTTTGAGGCTATGGAAATTCCATGCTTTATTGACGTGAAGCGAAGCATTTTAAATAATGCCTTTGTGGAGTCCATCAGAGCTTTGCTGGAAATGCTGGCGGAAAACTTTAATTACGAAGGGGTATTTCGGTATATGCGCAGCGGCTTTTGCGGCATAGGGGCTCATGATGTAGATTTGCTTGAAAACTATGTGCTGGCTATGGGAATCAGAGGGGCATCAGGCTGGCGTGGAACGTGGATCAAACGGCCGGCGGGCGTGGATGATGGCGATCTTTTGATGCTTAATCAGCTTAGAGAAGCGGTTTTTGAAAAAATATGGCCGGTTTATGATATTTTTAAAGACGGTCATTCAACGGTTTCTGAATGTACTCAGGTATTGATGCAATGGATTCAGGATATGAATATGGAGCGGCTTTTGGATGAGATGCGAAAGGCCTTTGAGGATCGGGGCGAATTATCTATGGCCAGAGAGTATGCTCAGGTTTATGCGGTAGTGACAGAGCTTTTGTGTCAGCTTGAGGATATTCTGGGAGATGCGGTCATTGGGATCAGAGAATATACGGATATTTTGGATGCAGGGTTTAACGAACAAAAACTGGGGATTATTCCGCCTGGGATCGATCAGGTTATGGTGGGGGATATACGGCGTACCCGCCTAAATGATATTAAAGTGTTGTTTTTTGTGGGTGTTAATGAGGGAATTGTACCATCGGTGACAAGAGACGGCGGGTTGATTAATGACCGGGAAAAAGAACTGCTGCTTTCCATGAATGTGGAACTTTCGCCTACAGCCAGACAAACAACCTATTTTGAGCAGTTTTATATTTATACTGTACTTACGGCGGCCAGCAGGCGGCTGATTCTTACTTATAGTCAGGTGGATGCCTCAGGAAAGGCACGGCGGCCGTCTTCGCTTTTACGAAAGCTTTTTAAGCTGTTTCCTAAGCTTTCAGTAGAAGCGTGCGGCCGTATGAGCAGCTTCAGAGATTATCTGGATAATGAAAAATCGGCTGTGGACCGTTTGATTGAAGGCTTAAACCGTATGGACGTTCAGCCGGTCAGCTCGGAATGGAAAGAGCTGTATTCCTGGTTTATGCAAAATCCGGATCGCAGATCAGAAATGTTAAAGCTTCTGGATGGTGCATTTATTTCATATACAAAGCAAGATCTTTCAAAGTCTGCCATTCGGGCGCTTTACGGAGATGAACTGGAAAACAGCGTGACCACGCTGGAAAATTATGCTGCCTGTGCGTATGCGCACTTTCTTAATTATGGTCTCAGACTTGCGGAACGGGAGACGTATCAGATCGGAAATCCGGATCTGGGGATTATTTTTCACAAAGCGCTGGAATTATTTTCCAAAACTTTGGATACCCGGGGCTATACATGGAAAAATGTTCCTGAGGATTTAAGAGAACAGCTTTGTGGTGACTGTGTCACTGATGCCGTAAAAAATTTTCGTCATACCATTCTTTTGGAAACGAAACGGAATCAGTATCTGATTGAGCGAATTACCCGTATGGTGAAGCGGACAACCTGGGCATTAAAAGAGCAGCTGCTTAAAGGTGATTTTATGCCTGAGGCCTATGAAATTCGGTTTGATAGTGATGTGCTGGAGGGGATGATGGATGTTCATCTGTCCGATGAGGTGCTGATGAAATTAAAGGGAACCATTGACCGTGTAGATGCCTGTGAGGATGAGGAGAATGTTTATGTCAAGGTCATTGATTATAAGTCGGGGCGGCAGAAGTTTGATATTGTGGCGCTTTATTATGGTCTTCAGCTTCAGTTGGTTGTCTACATGAATGCCGCCATGGCCCTGGAGGAGAAAAAGCATCCCGGTAAAAAAATTATTCCTGCAGGAATTTTATACTACAATATTGATGACCCTATGATTGAACATGCTATGCCCAGAGAAGACGAGGATGATGACGGATTTATTGCTGGGATTCAGGATAAAATACTGGAAAAACTGAAGAACGGGGGCCTGGTCAACAGCCACCCGGAAATTATCCGTATGTTTGACAAAACATTTGATAAGGATTCCCCGGTGATTCCTGTGTCCTACAACAAGGATGGTACCTTAAGCCGCCGTTCCAGCGCTGTCACAACCGGACAGCTGCGTCGGCTGGGGCATTTTGTGTCCGGAAAGGTCAAAATGCTGGGAGAGGAAATTCTGGCCGGAAAAATTCAGATTAATCCTTACATTCAGGGGCAGCGGTCAGCCTGTACTTATTGTTCGTTTAAAGGAATCTGCGGCTTTGATGAAAGTATTGAAGGCTACAGTTACAGGCATTTATCCGGCATGGACGCAGCGGATGTCTGGCGGGAAATTGACTGTACCTTTGATGAAGAAAAATGTCTGGAAGAAAGAAATCATAAGGCAGACAGGAGGGAAGATTCATGAGTGTAAAGTGGACAGATGAGCAGCAGCAGGTCATTGATTTGAGAAATCGAAATATTCTGGTTTCCGCGGCAGCCGGTTCAGGAAAGACGGCTGTATTGGTGGAGCGGATTTTTTCTATGCTGACAGATCCTAAAAAGCCTTTGGATATGGATGGCCTTTTGGTGGTAACTTTTACAAATGCAGCGGCCGCAGAAATGAAGGAACGTGTGGAGGAACGGCTGCTTGCAGGGCTTGAGCAAAATCCGGACAGTACACTGCTTCAAAAACACCTGGCTTCAATTCATAATGCCCAGATTACAACAATCCACAGTTTTTGTCTTTACGTGATCCGGAATCACTTTAATGAAATAGATCTGGATCCATCCTTTCGCATCGGTGAAGAAACGGAGTTAAAGCTGTTAAAAGGGGATATTGTAAGCAGGGTACTGGAGCAGTATTATGAGGAAAAACCTGCCGGTTTTACAGATTTTATTGAGTGCTTTTCAGGAGGAAAAACCGACACCGGTATCGAAGATCTGATTCTTAAGGTTTATGAATATTCCAGAAGTTATCCATGGCCAAAACGTTGGCTTGAAAAATGCCTGGAATGTTTTAATGTTCAGACTGTGGCATCCATGGAAGCCTTGCCCGCATTAAAGTTTTTAGGCGAGTATTTAAAAATTTTGTCCAATGAACTGTATGAGAGCCTGAAAGAAGCGCTGGCGCTTTGCCGGGAGGCAGACGGTCCGGTTTTTTATGATGCCGCCATTGAATCAGACCTTAAGTTTGTGGCCGCTTTGCTTGAATGTACCACGCTTTCTCAATATGAGCAGGTATTTAAGACGTTGTCCTTTCCGGCACTGTCCCGGAAGAAAATGCCGGATGTTTCCGAGGAAAAAAAGACCAGGGTAAAAAATATCCGGGAATTTGTAAAAAAAACACTTCAGGAAATACAGTCCTCTTATTTTTATACAGATATGGAGACAATGGCCAAAGATATTTATCATATGCGGCCAGTGATGGAAATCCTTGTCAGTCTGGTTACTGACTTTTCCAGGCAATATCAGCAGGCCAAAGAGGAAAAGAATATGGTGGATTTCGGCGATCTGGAGCATTATGCCCTGCAAATCCTTGTCAGAGACCAGGATGGGGTTTTAACGCCCACAGATGCAGCCCTGCAGCTGTCCAGACAATTCGATGAGATTATGATTGATGAATATCAGGACAGTAATCAGGTTCAGGAAACGATTTTGACCAGTGTATCCAGAATCGGTGAGGGCAGACCGAATATTTTTATGGTTGGAGACGTCAAACAGAGTATTTATAAATTCCGCCTGGCAAGGCCGGAATTGTTTATGGAAAAATATAAGATTTATCAGGATATCAGCCTTGGAGATGCCCTTTATCAGAAAATCGATCTTCATAAAAATTTCCGGAGTCGGGCTGTTGTTCTTGAAAGTATTAATTTTATTTTTCATCGCCTGATGAGAAGAAACCTGGGAGATATTGAATACGATCAGGATGCTGCACTTTACGCGGGTCTGGAATTTCCGGAGCTTTGTCCGGAGACCTGTCCGGATGTTGCTCATTCGGTAGATGTGCTGCTTGTTACCCAGGAACAGGGAAACGATGATCATAATGCCGGCAAAGCTTCTATACAGGAAGCGGACAGTCAGGCCAGGGAAACCACGGAAAAGGAGCTTGAGGCAAAGGCTGTTGCGGGAAAAATCCGGGAAATGCTTCGGGGAAAGAATCCTTTGCTGGTGGTGGATAAAAAGACAGGGCTGTACCGCAAGGCAAAGCCTGGGGATATGGTGATTTTGCTTCGAACGATGAGTGGATGGGCAGATATTTTTGTGAAAGTCCTTGGCGATGAGGGGATTATGGCACAAGCGGAGACGGTTACCGGATTTTTTTCCGCCCGAGAGGTGCGGACGGTTTTAAATTATCTGGGAATTGTAGATAACCCTTGTCAGGATATTGCCCTGGCGGCTGTGCTGCACTCACCGATTGGCGGCTTTGATGATAATGAAATGGCTATGATTCGAACACTTTGCCGTGACCGGGGACTTTATGAGTCCTGCATGAACTTTTTGCAGCCTGAGAGTGATCTTATACTGGAACGTTTTTACAGCCCAGAACAGTATGAACCTGTCAGAGTCCGGCTGCAGGCTTTTTTTGTACAACTGGACAGTTTTCGCTCAATCGTGCCTTTCACACCGATTCACCAGCTTATTTTAAAAATTTATGATGAAACCGGATATTATCGTTTTATATCAGCTATGCCAGGCGGAGAAAAACGCAGAGCGAATCTGGATATGCTTGTGGAAAAGGCTGTGGCCTACAGTGCAACCAGCTACAGAGGGCTGTTTAATTTTGCCAGGTATATTGATAAACTGAAAAAATATGAGGTGGATTTTGGTGAGGCTCCGGCTGTGGGGGGAAACGATCAGGTTGTCCGTATTATGAGTATCCATAAAAGTAAGGGACTGGAATATCCCATTGTTTTTGTTTCCGGACTGGGAAAAAGCTTTAATCAACAGGATGCCAGAAGTGCTCTGATTATTCATCCGGAATATGGATTCGGACCGGATGCCGTGGATGCACTTTACCGGGTTAAATCTCCTACAATTCTTAAAAAAACTTTGGCACGAAAAACTGTTTTGGAAAACCTGGGTGAGGAACTGAGAGTTCTTTATGTGGCATTAACAAGAGCAAAGGAAAAACTGATTATGACCGGTTATGTCAGGGATTTAGACCGGGCATTAACCGGCTGGCTGTCCAAAGCTATAACCCTGGATGGCTGTTTAAGCTTTGGCGCCAGGATTTCGGCATCCTGTTATTTGGATTGGGTGATGCCGGTCATTATTCAGGCGCCGGGGAGTGAAACATTTTTGCAGGCTCATCACAGGTTAAGCTCAGACACCACATTTACAAAGCTGAAGGATACAGAGATATCGGCGAATTTTGAGATTGAATCGGTAACGGATATGGAACTTTTAGCCAGGACAGCTTCCAAATCGGTGCTTTATCAAATGAAAAAAGAGGTGCTGGAGCGCTGGGACTGGAAAAAAATTTACCATCCTCAAATGCATGAGGTGCTGCCTGAACTTTTAATGTGGGTTTATCCATATGCCTCTGCTTCCCGGCTTCACACAAAAATGACTGTATCCCAGCTTAAACAGCCGGGACAGTTTATGGATGACCAGGATACCTATCATCTTGCAGATGTATGGAAAGCTGAAACAGAGTCACAATATATGGAGATCCGAAACAAAGAGAATCCAGATACAGGCGAACCGGAAGACAAATATTCCGGGACAGCGTCCGACACAGGACAGGCGGCATTAAGAGGTATTGCCGTTCATAAGGTTATGGAGAAAATCGATTTATCCACGATTCACAGTCCTGAAGATGTTAATCGATTCCTTTCTGATCTTGTAAGGGGACAGTGGCTGACTGAGGAAGCCAGATCATTGGTTCATCCATGGCCGATTTATCGGTTTGCAAAATCAGAATTGGCGCGACGAATGCTTCTGGCGGATCAAGCGGGGCAGCTTCACCGGGAAAGTCAGTTTGTAATCGGTGTTCGTGCCTGTGATGTGATTCCTGGTCAGACGGAAAATGAGACGATTCTGATTCAGGGAATTGTAGATGCCTGGTTTGTAGAGGACGGCCAGGTGGTGATTGTGGACTATAAAACCGATTATGTACCGGATGAGGGGCAGTGTCTTGTGGAAAAATACAGAAAACAGCTGGATTATTATGGCATGGCGATTCATCAGAGCACAGGGCTTTCAGTGAAAGAAAAGCTGATCTATGCCATGGGTATTGGAAAAGTGCTGCGGGTTGATTAAAATTCTCTGTTTAGGCTGCTGAAAAAATATGCTTTAATTGAATAAAATTTTTATTTCCGCCGATACTTTTGAAAAACACAGCAAAAGGAGCGGAAAAGGATGACCAGGAAAAAAGAAAAGAAAATTGATTTAAAAAACTTGACACCGGATGAGAAAATGAAATTTGAAATTGCCGCCGAGCTGGGGTTATTTGAGCGTGTGATGACCGATGGCTGGGGCGGCCTGACGGCCCGTGAGACTGGCCGGATCGGCGGTTTAATGACAAGCAGGAAAAAAGCAGAGAAAAAGCGTTAAAAATAAAAAATGAGCCGAGAAACATGAGGTTTTTAGGGTATGTTTTTCGGCTCGCTTTTGGATTCCATTTTTTGAATTTACAGGCTTGCGATACTGTCCAGAAGATAGGTTTCAAAGCTTCCCAGCTGTCCGGGGTGTTCCAGTCTGGCCTGGGCTGATTCAGAGGCCAGACACATGGCCAGAATACCTGCGGCCGCTGCATCGGCCGGTGTCTGACACACCGGCAGACAGGCTCCGATTAGGGAGTTTACAGTGCAGCCCGTGCCGACAAGCTTTGGAAGCAGGCTGCTGCCTCTGGAAAGCTTCAATGTTTTGCTGCCGTCACTGATATAATCCACGGCGCCTGTACAGGCGATGGTGCAGCCATATTTTTGGGCGGCTTCCATGACGACCGAGGTGATCTCAGGGGGAGCAAGTGTATCAAGGGCTCCGTCAATTCCCCGGGCCTGGGCACTGCGGCCGCAAAGTGAAAACAGCTCGGCGCTGTTGCAGCGAAGCACATCAATATGATAATGACTTAAAAGTTCTGACACAAAATGTGCGCGGTAGTCAGACAGGCCGGTACCTACCGGATCCAAAACTACCGGAATACCGGATTTTTCGGCGATGGTCAGAGATTTGGGAATGGCGTGGATAAATTCGTCATTAAGGGTTCCGGTATTGATTACAAGGGCATCGGCTCTGGCGGTCACCGAAGGGGCATCATTTCTGGCAAAAGCCATAATCGGTGCTGCGCCGAAAAAGGCGGTTATTCGTGCACACTGATATATGGTGACAAAATTTGTGATATGATGGACCACAGGATGGGCTTTGACCACAGCCTGGCGGATGGTATGCAGCCGGTCATTAAAGTCATCATCCGAATGAATGGATAATTTATCCGCAAAATTGTTCATAGCAGTTCCTCCGTGCCGCTGAATATGCAGTCAGCGGTTTTTTTAGTATTATACCATCGGTACAAAGGGGATACAATGTAAAGTTACAGTCTCTGCAAAGCACTGGCCGATATAAAGTCATCATCGATGCTGTTTCAGGCCTTGTTCACAAAAAATTTAATAGACAAAACGTGCAGGCTTTCGTATAATTGACTACTGTAGAGTAAAAAGACTAACGAATGAGGTGAAGCCTGTGAAAAGCGTAAAGGGATACGGCAGTTATGGTGCCTTTGCCCAGGTTTATGACACATTTATGGATAATATTCCTTATGAACAGTGGTATGCCTATGTGAAGTCCCTTTTGGAAGACTATGGTATCTGCGGCGGACTGGTGCTGGATTTGGGCTGTGGAACAGGTAATATGACAAGGCTTATGGCCGGTGACGGCTATGATATGATTGCGGTTGATAATTCCGAGGAAATGCTTATGATTGCCAGAGAAAAGGCCATGGATGAAGATATGGATATTTTATATTTACTTCAGGACATGCGTGCTTTTGAGCTTTACGGAACTGTTAGTGCCGTCATCAGTATATGCGACAGTATGAACTATATTCTGGAGCCTGAGGAACTGTGCACGGTTTTTAGACTGGTTAATAATTATTTGGATCCTGGAGGAATATTTATATTTGATATGAATACGGTCTATAAATACCGGGAACTGCTGGGGCAGAATACCATTGCGGAAAATCGGGAGGACTGCAGTTTTATATGGGATAATTATTACTATGAGGATCAGCAGATTAATGAATATGAGCTGAGCATTTTTGTTCGGGATGAAGAAGACGAGGACTGCGGGGTACAGGATGATTACGGCGGGGAGTATTTTGTGCGCTTTAAGGAAACCCATTATCAGAAGGCGTATACCCTTGAAGACGTTAAATCTCTGATTGAGCAGGCGGGAATGGAATTTGTGGCAGCTTATGATGCATTCACAAAAAATCCGGTCAGAGACAACAGCGAGCGTATGTATATTATTGCCAGAGAAAAAGGAAAGAAAAGGTGATCTAATGTCTGATTATATTGTAAGAGCAACAGCGGCGGGCCATCAGGTTCGGATTTTTGCCGCAACAACAAAAGAACTTGTGGAGGAAGCCAGACAGGCTCACAATACAAGTCCGGTAGCAACGGCGGCACTGGGGCGGCTTTTGACGGCGGCAGCCATGATGGGCAGTATGCAGAAAGGCGAAAATGATAAATTAACACTGCAGATTCAGTGCAGCGGCCCTATTGGCGGTTTGACGGTAACTGCAGATTCATCGGCCAATGTGAAAGGCTATGTGAATCAGCCGGATGTGATGCTTCCTCCAAACGCCTATGGCAAGCTGGATGTGGGCGGAGCCCTGGATCTGGGTGTGTTGAGTGTGATCAAAGATATGGGATTAAAGGAGCCCTATGTGGGGCAGACCCAGCTTGTGTCCGGCGAAATCGCAGAAGATCTGACTTACTATTTTGCCACCAGCGAACAGGTTAATTCCAGTGTAGCTCTTGGGGTACTTATGGAGAAAGATAATACGGTTAAGCAGGCCGGCGGGTTTATTATACAGCTCCTTCCTTTTGCTCAGGAGTCGGTGATTGCTCAGCTGGAGGAAAATCTTAAAGGTCTGCCTTCGGTCACTCAGATGCTGGAAGCCGGAGAAACGCCGGAATCGATGCTGGCCAGACTGGTTTCAGGATTGGATTATGAGATCATGGATAAAATTCCGACCAGATTTTACTGTGACTGCTGTAAGGATAAGGTGGAAAAAGTCATTATCAGTATTGGGAAGGATGAAATTCAGGCTATGATTGATGATCAGGAACCGATTGAGGTCAACTGCCATTTCTGTGGCAAAAAGTATCATTTTACAGTAGATGAACTGAAAGAAATTCTGAAAAAGGCAAGATAATCTAAAAATAGAAGGCCCTTTTCGGCCTGAATAGAAAGAGTATGATATATGAAAAACGAATTATTGACCATTGGTAACATAACAATTTACGGCTATGGCCTGATGATTGCGATCGGTGTGATTTCGGCGTATTTGATGTCTGAATTCAGAGCCAAAAGAAACGGCCTTGATGAAAATCATATTTTTCCTCTGCTGATCTGGGGGGTTTTAAGCGGTATCATAGGTGCTAAGTTATTATATTATATAACGATTATTGATGAGATTATTGCAGATCCGTCGCTGGTGATTAAAAATATTTCTGATGGCTTTGTTGTTTATGGCGGTATTATTGCCGGTATATTGGCCGGATATATCTATTGCCGGGTAAAAAAGCTGGAGTTTTGGAAGTATCTGGATATTGTGGTTCCGTCGATTGCTCTGGCTCAGGGGTTTGGAAGGATTGGCTGCTTTCTGGCCGGCTGCTGTTACGGCCGGGAGACGACCAGCTGGTGTGCCATTACATTTACCAATTCCAGCTATGCCCCTAACGGGGTTCCTCTTGTGCCGACCCAGCTGATTTCCAGTGGACTGGATTTTCTTCATTTTGCCATTCTTGTCTGGCTGTCCGGAAAAAATAAAATTCCCGGAAGAATCAGTGCGCTGTACTTGATTTTTTACAGTATCGGCCGTTTTATCCTCGAATTTTTCAGAGGTGATCTTGTTCGAGGTTCTGTTGGCGCTCTGTCAACATCACAGTTTATTTCTATTTTTGTCCTTCTGTTTGGCATCGGGCTTTTTATTGTGAAATCACGGCAGAAAAAAGATGAAAAAGCTGAGGAAAATAAATGAAAATTCCATCTAAAGAATAAAAATCGTTTGGGAGAACGCGGGTTTATGTTCTCCCAAACGATTTTTTTATCCAAGATTTATATTTTGGGATGATTTATTATTTTCAGGATGACTTGGTATTTTTGATCGTATCCTTACATATCCGGTCTGCCCAGTCAAACAGCAGATCAAGATCATAATCACCGGAATGGGGGATTCCCCATGGAAGGGCAAAGTCCACATCGGCACCGTGCTTTTCCAAAACTTTGGCTAACATGACAGGAATAGGCAGGGCGGTATCTCTGTCGGCGCAGCCATGACGAATGCGCCAGTGAGCGGCCGTATGGGCAGCCGGATCATCAATATAATTCATGGGATTCATCATTTTAATTGTCATGCTGTCGGCCATGGGGCCTTTGGGATCTAAATCACTGATATCACGGGAAAAATGACGGCATTTAATATCGGGTGTACCGAAAAGTTCATTTTCAGGAGTATTCATTTCAAGGTCATCAAAAGCAAAGACAGGCTTCATTCGAGTGATAAAGGACACATAGCCGTCAAAATCTATAGATGAGGGAAGCCCATCGGTCCATGTGATCCACGAAAGGCCGGAAAGATCCTGGCCGTTTTTAACGGCCTGTCTGGCGGCTTTTGTAACCTGGTTTTGAATATAGTCCTTAAAGCTGCCATCACCGTTTTCATCCAGTGTCAGCTTCTGCGTTTTGTCTGTCAGACGGAGGCTGTTTAGATAGGCGGGAAATCGACGCCGTATGTCTTGGGAAAGTGCAATTTGGTGTTCATTTAACTGACCATTTACGGTTTCAAGATGAAAGCCGCTTTCATCTACGCAGGGACGCAGTGCGTGAAAGCTGTGTTCATGATGAAACATCCATTCATAAGCCATGTCGCCATGGTCCAGATTGGTGATGGGACAGTAGCAGGATGCGGCAAAAATATGGTCTTGTGTATTTGCAGCGCCCATAGCTTTAAGGGCCTGGTCATAGTCCGGATGATTTCCGGTGGCCCCTAACAGTGCACTGAGGGCACCACCGGCACTGGTTCCGTTAGAAATGATTTTATCTGTATCCCCGGGAATCTCATCCTTAATATGGCGCAGATAACGAACGGCTGCCTTGAGATCAAGGATACAGGCCGGCGCACAGCCTGTAAAACGACCGTTTTTATCGGTCAGTCCCCGGCCTCTGACTCCGGCAGCTGCAACGACATAACCCTTCAAAAGTGCGGTAAATGCAGCGTTGGCGATGGGTTCCTCTCTGAAAGGCTCATAACCTACAACAGCTGGACGTCCAGGTGCATATCCGCCGACGGTATTCGGCAGAAAAATGGGCGCGGTTTGGGCTGTGTAGCCGTTAATTGTGTGATTTTCATAATAAGCCTGGGGAATGTAAAGATTCATATACTGATAGTTAGGATCAGCCGGGAAGGCTGTATAGCTTAAGTTGCTGTACATCCGATATCGAACCGTCTGTCCGTTGATTGTCAGATTCTGGTTTGTATAATTCGCTGGGGAAAATCGAGGGAAATGTTGGGTTTGACTGTTTTGTATCATATTCATTTTTAGAACCTCCTCCATGTGGACAGGTCTGAATGAACCTGTCTTATAAAGATAACTATAGCACTTAATTTTTCAGGCGTCTATTCAAATTCTGGAACTCGGTATTCTAATATGGAATCATTGGATATCTTTTAATAAATTTTAGTTATCATACATTGACTAATGTACTTGAATGTCATATAATGTACTTATTAAATAAGTACATTATATGACATGTTGGAATAAAGGATGTATATAGCCAGAAAGGAATGAACATGTGTGGACATTATCATAAGCAGTAATACAAGTAAGCCTATTTATGAACAGATTACAGGGCAGATCAAGGCCATGGTGATGAGTGGCGTGCTTAAAACAGGAGATCCAATACCGTCAATGCGATCATTGGCCAAATCGCTGCATATCAGTGTAATTACGGTTCAAAAGGCTTATGAAGATTTACAAAGAGACGGTTTTATCGAAACAACAGTCGGTCGGGGCAGTTTTATTTCGGCGTCTAACAGGGAATTTTATATTGAAGAACAGCAACGTCAGGCGGAAGAACATTTGGAACAGGCGGCTTTGATTGCCCGAGCCGGCGGTATAAGCCTGGAAAAGCTGATTGAGTTGCTGACATTATTTTATGATGGGGAGGAATAAGAAGTGAATGAGATTTTGAAGGTGGAAAACCTGACCAAAGCGTACAAGGATTTCAAACTGGACAATATTTCCTTTGAACTGCCTAAAGGCTGTATTATGGGGCTGATTGGTGAAAACGGAGCCGGAAAAAGTACAACAATTCATTCCATTTTGGGCCTGATTAAGCCGGATGCAGGCAAAATTACATTCTGGGGGAAACCATTGGATGGACATGACTCGATAAAAGAGGATATTGGTGTTGTTTTTGACGGCAGCAATTTTTATGATACACTGACTCCGGATAAAATTGAAAAAATGTTAAAACCAGCCTACAGACAATGGGATCATCAATGCTTCATGCATTATATGAATGTTTTTGAATTGCCGTTACATAAGGAACTCAAAACCTTTTCTAAAGGAATGAAGATGATGTTTTCTATTACCGCTGCTTTGGCCCACAAACCAAAGCTTTTGATTCTGGATGAAGCGACCAGTGGTCTGGATCCGGTAAAACGGGATGATCTTCTGGATGTGTTCCTGGATTTTGTGCAGGACGAGGATCATTCAATTCTCATGTCTTCCCACATAACCTCGGATCTTGAAAAGGTAGCAGACTATATAACGTTTATTCATAAAGGGCATATGCAGCTGTGCTGTCCAAAGGATGAGCTGATTTATCGATACGGGATTATCCGATGTGGCAGAGATTTTTATTCAAGGGTTGATCCCGGAGATATACTGGCCTGCCGGCGGATGGATTATCAGTGGGAAATTCTTGTGGCTGACAAAGAAAATGCGGCCCATAAATATAAAAATGTAGTTGTGGATGATGCAACGATTGATGAGATGATGTTGATTTATGTGAAAGGAGACCAAAGATAATGAAAAGTATGATATTAAAAGATCTGTATAATATCTGCCATAACATTAAATCCATGCTGCTGTTAAGCCTTGTCTTTGTATTTATTTTGATTCCTGCAGGCGAACCCCTTTCTTATGTGGTGACCAATACGATTCTTTACAGTATGATGATTATGACTACATTTAGTTTTGATGAAAACTGTAAATGGGAACGTTATGCAATGATTATGCCGGTAAGCCGTAAGCACTATGTTCTGGCTAAATTTATGACTCTTGGGATTTTTTGTGGGTTTGGTGTATTGACAGGCCTGATCTTTGGTGTTGCTGGCGGAATCGTCTTTGGAAGATTTGATGCATCTGTCGGTGAGGAACTATTGGCGCTTTTAGGGGGCAGTGTATTTGGTTTTTTTATTGCCATGTTTTTTGGCGGCCTGTCCATTCCTTTGCTGTTTAAATTCGGAGCCGAAAAATCCAGAATGCTTTCTTTTGTGGCATTTGTTATTCCTGCTTTTATGATTATGGGAATTTTGGCAGCCATGTCATTTTTTGGAATTGAGATTACCCGGGGCTTTTTGGCTGCAGTGATGATCGGGCTGCCGGTATTTATACTGGCTGTTTTAGCTGCCCTTTACAGAGTCAGCAGCCATATATTTACAGCCAAAGAGCTTTAAAGGGATGGATGACTTGGGGAATATAAAAGGTTTATAAAATTTGAAAAAAAGTCTTGAAAAAAACCGAGAAGCTGTTATGATTAAATCAGGATTAGCACTCTATAAATCAGAGTGCTAACAATGTATCCTTGAAAACACTGATACCATTACAGGAGGAATTTGCATGGGAGATAAAGATGATCATAACGGATTGAATATGAAAAATGCCGGCGGTGACCGTAATCAGGGGCCTGCCGGCGGACCAGGAAGTAGCGGAGGCCCTGCAGGCGGCGGTGCACCCAGATTTGACAGAATTATTATTTATGTCATTATCGGACTTTTGGTGACGATGCTCTTAAACGGCCTATTTGTTCGTATCATGGGGAATGAGGAAAAGGAGATTTCCTATTCTCAGTTTATTGATATGGTGGAAAACGGCAAGGTTGAAGCCGTGGATATTGACCAGAGTAATGGTCAGATTACCATTAAAGCCAAATCGGATGCCGGGAATCCTTTTGGTGTTTATTACTATACCGGTTATGTTGCCAATGATACAGAACTTATGGGAATTTTACGGGAAAATGATGTGGAGACCGGTGTCTCTATCCCTACACAGACATCCCCGATTATCAGTATGCTTTTGTCGTGGGTGCTTCCTCTGCTTCTGATTTGGTGGCTGATGTCGTTTATGAGCCGTAAGCTTATGGGCAAGATGGGCGGCGGTATGGGCGGCATGGGAAAAAGTAATGCGAAAGTTTATGTCCAGAACGGAACAGGTATTACCTTTAAAGATGTGGCAGGTCAGGACGAGGCTAAGGAATCTTTGATGGAAATCGTCGATTATCTTCATGATCCAAAAAAATATACAGAGATTGGAGCCAAGCTTCCGAAGGGGGCTCTTCTTGTGGGACCGCCGGGAACAGGTAAAACCCTTTTGGCGAAAGCTGTAGCTGGTGAGGCCGGTGTCCCATTTTTCTCTATTTCAGGTTCAGATTTTGTGGAGATGTTTGTAGGTATGGGTGCTTCCCGTGTTCGTGATCTTTTTAAGCAGGCAGAAGAAAAGGCACCCTGTATTGTATTTATCGATGAAATCGATGCCATCGGAAAGAGCAGGGATAATCAGATCGGAGGCAATGATGAGCGGGAGCAGACCTTAAATCAGCTGCTGACTCAGATGGACGGTTTTGACGACACAAAGGCTATTGTGGTGCTGGCTGCTACAAACCGTCCGGAAGTGCTTGATAAGGCACTGAGACGTCCGGGACGGTTTGACCGTACCATCAGCGTGACTCAGCCGGATAAACAGGGACGTATAGATATTTTAAAGGTTCATGCCAGAAGGGTGCGCCTGGATGATACAGTGGACCTGGAGGAGATTGCGCTGGCTACATCAGGGGCTTCAGGGGCGGATCTGGCAAATATTATTAACGAGGCTGCCCTTCGGGCGGTTCGTTTTAACCGTAAATTTATTTCTCAGGAAGACTTATTCGAGTCTGTTGAGGTGATTATTGCCGGACAGCAGCGAAAGAATCATATTATGAGCAAAGAAGAGCGGACAACGGTCGCTTATCATGAAATTGGCCATGCGCTTGTGGCCGCAAAGCAGACAGATACCCAACCGATTCAAAAGATTACCATTATTCCAAGAACTTCGGGTGCTTTGGGGTATACGATGCAGATGCCAGAGGAAGAGCGATTCCTGATGAAAAAACCTGAGATGATTCAGGAAATTGTAACCTTAGTCGGCGGCCGTGCAGCGGAGGAAGTCCAGTTTGGCGTTGTGACAACCGGTGCTTCCAATGACATCGAAAAAGCTACGG
>QFCH01002814.1_pt1 | contig 18583 bp, 16 predicted proteins | sample 5346071 | NCBI WGS metagenome assembly QFCH01 (sample SAMN09062255, study PRJNA434731) | Human gut metagenome, whole genome shotgun sequencing project. | isolation source: stool timepoint B chromium assembly | host: Homo sapiens | collected 2015
CGGAGGTGGGACGACGAAATCGAATTCTAACGAATTACCGATTTCTGTCCCAATCATTTTTTAATAACCCCAAGCTGACAAACCTTGTGAGTTGTATGCATTATATGCTGCCTGGATTTGATCATCAACTGTTGCAGTTGAACCCCAACCTGGCATTGTTTGGAACAAGCCACTGGCACCAGAAGCATTTGCTGCATTTACTTGACCATTTGATTCACGGGCAATAATTGCTTCCCAAGTAGAAGCAGGTACACCAGTCATTTCAGCCATACGAGCAGCTGCATAAGATCCTTGTTCCCCAGCAGTATTCCCATTTGATAGAACAATTCCACCATTTGTTGATTGTGCAGAAGTCACTGCAGCATTTGCTGCATAAGTTGTTTGTTTTTGAGCAGTTTGTGCTGTTGCAGTTGCTGTAGGTGCACTTTCAGCAGGTTTTGCCTGCTCTTGCGGAGCAACCTTATCAACCATTGATTTAGAACGCTCACCTAATTCAATAATTTGTCCTGCATAAATTAAATCTTCATTGGTAAGGTTGTTAGTTGAAATAATATTTTCTAATGAAGTGTTATTTTCAAGTGCAATTTTTGATAGAGTATCTCCAGACTTCACTTCGTAAGTTTCAGCATTCACTGTAGCAATACCAGAAATGAAAAGTGATGCTGCTGAAAGTAGGGAAGTGACTGTCCATTGGAACTTTTTACTGTTCATGAATCCTATTCTCCTTTCGAACATAATTCTATCATACACACAAAATGTTACAGTTTCGTGTAGAATATATTACAAATGTTACAAGAATATGTGAATTTAATGTAAAAAGCGCTTTGTATAGCGCTTTTTCCTTTATTTTTGAACCAATACAACTGGCTCCCTTATCCATTTTTTAGATAAAAAACGTATCAACATCAGGCACAGAATAACGAGCAATGCTAGGGTATCTTTTACCCCCCACTGCAGACTCCGATAGCGCGTCGTCCCTCCCGCCTTTGTACCCTCTCGCTTCCATCGCAATCGCTAGTGCATCTGCGCGTTTAAAACTTGAAGCAAACAGAGGAATGAGGATTGGAATAAAGGAACGGATCCTTTTTAATAGATTTCCTTCTCCAAAATCTACACCACGCGCCCTTTGCGCATTCATGATTCGATTCGTATCATCCACTAAGGTTGGAACAAAGCGCAAACTCATAGATAGCATTAACCCAATTTCATGTGCTGGAACCTTAATCAATTTTAGCGGTGTGAGGATCTTTTCAACAGCATCTGCTAAACTCAATGGTGTCGTCGTCACGGTTAAAATCGTCGAATAAAAAATGATTAAAATAAAACCTACAAAATATGATGGCGGCTTGCATCAATCCTTGGTCGGTTAATTTTAAAAAACCACCATTGATACAAAATTGTTCCTTGAGAGGTCGCAAATAATTGGAAAATAGTTGTAAAAGCAATGATAAAAATCATTGATTTTAAGCCTTTGACATAAAAACTAACCGAAATCTTCGTTAGATACATTAAAACAAAAATAAAACCAAAGAGAAGAACATTTGTCTGGATATTATTTGCCCAAAACAGAAGAAATATGAATAAAAACATTGAGAGCAACTTCCCACGAGGATCTAGTTGGTGGATAATGGAGTTTCCAGGAATATACCTTCCTAAAATCATATTATTCATGAAGTAACAGCTCCTTTAGTTCCTCAATTTTGATTGGTAGTCTGTCCAGAGGAAGTCCTCTTCGTTTCAATTGAAGAGCAAAATTCGTAATTTGTGGGACTCCTAATTGAAGTTTTTGTAAATACTCAACCTGTTGAAACACTTCCCTTGGGGATCCGTTTAGGACAAGTTTTCCCGCTTCCAAAGCAAATACGGTATCAGCAAAATTTGCTACATCATCCATCGTATGAGTTACCAGAACTAGGGTCATCCCATTTTTATGTAATGCCTCAAACAGCGCCATCAATTCCTTTCTCCCAGCAGGATCTAGCCCTGCTGTCGGCTCGTCCAATACTAAAATCTCTGGTTCTATAGCTAAAATACCCGCGATCGCAACCCGCCTCATTTGTCCACCAGATAGTTCAAATGGACTTTTATCATAGATAGACTCATCTAAACCAACGATCGCTAATTTTTCTTTGGCTATTTCCTCCGCTTTGTCCTTAGGTACCCCAAAATTTTGTGGTCCAAAGGCTACATCAGCTAGAACGGTTTCCGCAAATAGCTGACTTTCTGGAAATTGAAAAACCAAACCGACTTTTTTTCTCAGGCACTTCATTTCTTTTGGCTCAGAATTGTTATCTAAAACAAAATTTTCAAATTGAATCGTTCCTTTAGTCGGACGCAGTAAACCATTTAGTAATTGCAACAAAGTAGACTTGCCACTACCAGTATGCCCGATGATGGCTGTATAAGATCCATCTTTTATTTCCAAACTAATATCAGAAAGCGCCTGCCCTTCAAAAGGACTTCCCTCTTGATAAGTATAATAGACATTCTTTAAAGAGATTCCCATAGTTGGTCTAATAACTCACTTTCTGTTAGATAGTCCTGCTTTAGCGGAAAATGCGAGCTGAGAGATTCTTGGACCTGCTTACTAAAAGGCTTATCTAGTCCAATCTCATTCAGATCATTTCTTGAAAACAATTCCCGCGGCGTCATAGAAGACTCTAGTTTTCCTTTTTGAAACACAAGTGTTCGATCACTTAAGGCAATTTCGGATAAATCATGGGTAATGGATATAATCGTTAATTGGAACTTTTTCTGAAGTTCTCTCATTACTGCCATTAGGTCCTCTCGGCCTTCCGGATCTAACATACTAGTTGCTTCATCAAGGATAATAATAGTTGGTCTCAAGGCGATAATACCTGCTATAGCCACCCGTTGCTTTTGACCACCTGACAAACGAGATGGTTCGCGATCTTTAAACTCCAGCATACCAACTTGCTCAATAGCCTTCTCCACACGTTGAAGCATTTCTTCCCGTGGAATTCCTTGATTTTCTAAACCAAAGGCAACATCATCTTCTACTGTCGCACCAACAAATTGGTTGTCAGGGTTCTGAAACACAATCCCAATTTTACTACGGATTTCCCATATGGTTTCACGAGTCAGTTGTTTTCCATCAACGTAAATCTCACCAGACTCAGCTTCCAAAAGGCCATCAATCAGGCGTACAACTGTAGATTTCCCACTACCATTGTGTCCAACAATCGAAAGCCACTCTCCTTGTTTCACGTGAAACGAAACCGTGTCAATTTGATACTCTTCTACTGTTTTATCGTATCGAAAGGATACATTTTTTAGCTCAATCATCTGTTTCATTTATTTAAATGTGTCTTTAAAGAGATAGCTACTTCCCTTAAAGTAGTCGTAACCAGAATAAATTGTGAAAATCAATGCAATATAAAGCAACACTTGCCCTGGAAGTGTCCAATGGCAAAGCAAAAAGATAATGGCAAACATTTGGCTAAAGGTTTTAATTTTTCCTGGCATGGCTGCAGCAAGAACTGTACCACCTGTCTCAACAAGTAGAAGACGCAAACCAGTAACAGCTAACTCACGACAAATGATAACGGCTGCAATCCAAGCAGGAACCATTTTTAATTCAATCATCATGATAAAAGCTGACATGACCAATAATTTATCTGCCATTGGATCCGCAAATTTACCAAAATTACTAACTACATTCCATTTTCGTGCAAGAAAGCCATCTAAATAATCTGTAATACTAGCAATTGCAAAAATAACTGCCGCTACAATATGTCCTAAGTAAGAATGACTTAAACTTAAAATAGCAATAAAAATAGGAATCATCACAACCCGAATTAATGTCAATGCATTAGGAATATTTTCTTTTTTCATACTTCCTCCAAAAAATAAACTATCTTTACATCTATTTTACAGATGCTGTAAACTCCATAAAAATATACGATATAAATCACAAAACCAAGAATAGCAAAGCTAATTAGTAGATAATACAAGATTGGTAACCAGCTTGCTTTCTGTCTTAATTTCCTTGAATGAAGCTCTTCGTCATCTACAAGGATTTCTTCATCAAATAACAACTCTTTTCCTTCACGAAAAGCTGTCAATAGAATGGACTCATCTAACCCCAAAGCCCATGATAGCTTTTTTAGATAGATCTGGGCATAAAACGGGACTTGGTAGTAGATCAAACTCATCGTTTTCCAACGCTTCTATATAAGGAATTTCAATGGCTGTCTTATTTGACACGTCCTGTAAACTTAAATGTAAATTTACTCTTGACAGTCTTAATACCTGACCAATTGTTCTCTTCTTCATTTTTTCCCTTCTTGATACATTGTTTACTACTTTTGAAAAATCATATAGTCAACCATCTCAGCCTGATCAATGAATTTATGACCTAATTTGATGATATCTTGTAAACTAATACTTTGTAAAATCTTTGGAAGATCATAAGATGTGCTACCGTCTGAAAAATAATCAAACTGAGTTGCACTATACTCAAGCGAATTTAAACCTTGTAAGAAATCACCAAACATTTCGCTTTTAATCGTATCCAAATGTTCCTGATTCACATCTGGATCCTTATCAAATTGTTTGATAGCTGACCTAAATTGATGAGATAAGGAGACTGGTTCTTTGGTATCCATTGTCAAAATAACAAAATGAAATAATTCTTCAACCTCCACTTCGAGTGTCAATGAGTTGTCAATCTTCCCTGCTTCATATAAACTTTGAAACCGTTGCGAAGTCCAACCAAACATCATCGAAAATAGTAATTTTAACATTAATTTATAGCGAAATTTTTCCTCTTCTTTAATGTCATCATTTCCCCGAATTCCAATTGCCAATTTAGGAGTCGCCACATCCATTCTGCAGGATTGATTCAGTTTCACTTCGTTTTTTTCTACAGGAAAACGTTCCATCTTGATCGAAGGAAGTTGGGAAATTTGATCATATTCTTTTAAAACTTGTAATATCGGATCAACATCGAATTTTCCTATCACTAATAAGTGCATTTGAGAGGGATGATAGAATAGATCAAAATTTTCATGGAGATTATCGATTGTAATATCAGAAATTGAGTCTCTTGTCCCAGCAATATCATCTGCTAACGGTGTTCCAGGATATAAATTTTCTAAAGCACCAAAAAATAATCGATAGTCTGGACTATCTTGGTACATTCCAATTTCTTGTTGAATGATTTCTCTTTCCTTAGATACAGATTTTTCTGTAAAGGAAACCTTTGAAACCATCTCCAATAACAATTGAATATTTTCAGGGACTTTTGAAGTTGTTGAGAAAAGATAACTTGTCTTTGTAAAGCTTGTAAAGGCATTACTTTCCGATCCTAAATGAACAAATTTTGTTAGATAATCTTGACCTTTTTCATCTTCAAATACTTTGTGTTCTAGAAAATGAGCAATTCCTGCAGGATATTGTCTTTCATCACCATTCACTAGAATTCGTGTGTCCACTGAACCAAATTTGGTTGTGATCATTCCATAGGTTTCATAATAATCTTCTTTTGGGATTAAATGAATGGTCAATCCGTTTGACAAGTGTGTAAAGTAGACCTGCTCGCCTACTGATTCATAGTATTTTTCTTTAATTTTCAATCTTTACACTACTTTCCTTCCATAAAATAAACAGACTGTAAATTAATTGTTTTTGCCGTCTCAATAATTTCTTCTTTACTAACCTTATTGATAGATTCTAACCACTCTTCTAGAGAAAGAACCTTCTTTCCAAGCATCGTTTTCAGATATTCCCTTTCAATCAGGGTATTTTGTCGATCCTGTGCTAATAAGGTCGTATTTATCAACATTTCTTTTGTCAATTGAAGCTCTGACTCTGTAAACTTGCCTCGTTTTAAATCATTCAACTGTCTCATAATCAAGGTCATTACTTTCGTACGAGATTCCTTATCAATGCCTGCAAAAACTCTCATGAAGCCTGTAAAAATATCAAAATGGCTTGAGATTGTATAAGCAAGGCCTTCTTTCTCACGAATTATTTGAAAAAGTCTCGAATGCGAGAAAGCTCCCAGCATCCCATTTAATACAACTAGTGGGATATGGAGAGATTCTCCATACTGGGTAGAAAAATGGTAACCTAATTCTAAAATAGATTGTTGGTTTTGTTTTTGCTCTAACTTTTCTCTAACAACATTTGTAAAAGGTTGTTGATAGGTGACAGACAAATTGTTATCACGTGGCTTGAATTCAAACTGGTTCACTCGATCCACAATAGCGACCTCATTAAAATCGCCTATGAAAAAGAAGTCAATGTTATCTAATTGGAGCATCTGATGAAACTGTTCAAGAGAACTTTGAGCTGTCTCTTGTCTCACTAAATCAACTTTCCCCAATCTTGACATCCCGATTGTTTCGTCTTCAAAAAATAGTTGATTCAATTGCCCATGTGCATAATAATAAGGCTCTTCAATTTCCGACTCCAAATCGGAAATTGTATTTTTCTTTTCAACGTCAAAGGTATCACTGTCAAAGTGATCTTCTACTACCAAAGGTAAAAAGAAGATGGTTTCTATAATGTCCAAAACCTCATCAGTAAGAACATTTTTCTTGCTCAAAAAATCATCGCGCACAAAGGAAATATTCAAATCAACATAATGAACACGCCCCCTCTTAGAGACTGACGTTGACAATTCTACCCCGTATAGACTCGCTAATTTTTCACGGAATAATTGTGAAGTTGGATATTTTTGATTTGCAGTTTCCATCATACAAGCTGCCAAAACACGCGCAGCCACGGTATTTTCATCTAATGGCGATGAAAAACGGACCTTAATTTTATTGGTTTTAAATTTTTTTGATTGAAGAAAGTGAAGATTCACGCCCTTTACTAATTCCATTTTCATCCTCGTTCTACTCAATAGTAACTTTCATTATAACACGAAATCACACTAAAATCCTAATTCAAACTGTGAAAAAGCTTCTCAAATCACTCAACATTCTCTACCCTAGATAAACTAAAAATATGGTATAATAACACGCAAAGAGGTGAACTATGAATTACAAATTATTTGATGACTTTATTACATTACAAGCAATCTTAAAAGAACTCGGTATTATACAGAGTGGTGGTGCAATCAAAGCCTTTCTTCAAGAAAAAGAAGTCTTTGTTAATGGTGAATTAGAACAACGGAGAGGCCGTAAACTTCGTGTCAATGATCAAATTAACATTCCTGAACTGAGCATGACTATCACCATTCTTGAACCTTCTCAAGAGGAAATAGAAGAGCATCTTAAAGAGAAGGAAGAAAAGGAACGTGTTGCTGAACTTGTCAAGCAACTCAATCAACAACAAAAGAAACAACCGACAAAGACTAACAAAAAAGAAAAAGCAATTCGCTTTCCTGGTATCTCCTAATGTGGTTAAAACAGTTATCCATTCAACATTTTCGTAATTATCAAGAACTTGAAGTCGAGTTTCATCCTGGATTAAATATTTTCCTAGGTCAAAATGCTCAAGGAAAGACCAATATTCTCGAATCAATTTATTTTCTAGCTTTAACCAGAAGTCATCGAACACGAAATGATAGAGATCTCATCTATTTTGAATCCACCGATTTTAAAGTGTCTGGTCAATTACAAAGAGAAACTGGTCCCCTTCCATTAGAAATTTCCTTGACACCAAAAGGTCGGATAACTAAGGTAAATCATTTGAAACAAGCCAAATTATCGAACTATATTGGCCATATGAATGTTGTCCTTTTCGCACCCGAAGATTTGCAACTGATCAAAGGATCACCTGCAGGGCGTCGAAAGTTTATTGACATTGAATTAGGTCAGATGAAACCTCTCTATTTATCCGACTTATCTCAATACAACCATGTACTGAAACAAAGAAATAGTTATCTAAAAAATTCGGAAAAAATTGATGCTACATTTTTGGAGGTCTTAGATTCACAACTAGCTAGTTTTGGAAGTCGCGTCATCCATCATCGGCTTGAGTTTATTAAAAAATTAGAAGCTAAAGCAAAAGAAAAACACACTCGACTTTCTGACAACAAAGAAGACCTATCTATTCAATATCAGTCAACTGTTTTTTCTGAAGAAGGAAATGATATAGAAGAGCAGTTTCTCTCTATGTTGGAAAAAAACCGTCAGAAGGATATTTTTAGGAAAACAACAAGTATTGGGCCTCACAGGGATGATTTGGCATTTTTTATCAATAATATGAATGCTACCTTTGGTAGTCAAGGCCAGCATCGAAGTGTTGTTCTCTCTCTAAAATTAGCAGAAATCGAATTGATGGAAGAAATCACAAGAGAAAAGCCTATTTTATTACTTGACGATGTCATGAGCGAACTTGACAATTATCGTCAACTTCAACTACTTGAAACTATCTCTAATAATATTCAAACATTTATTACAACGACCACTCTTGATCATTTAAAAGAACTGCCTGAAGAGTTGAAAATTTTCACTGTTCAAGCCGGTCATATCAAAACAGCATCTTGACAATACTGTCAAGATGCTGTTGTTTTTATTTACAAATGTGTAAATTTATTGTGCCGAGTAGTTAGGAGCCTCGTTTGTAATTTGCACATCATGAGGATGGCTTTCTTTCAATCCGGCGCCACTCATTTCGACAAATTGTGCATGATCATGTAAATCTTGAATGGTTGCTGCACCAACATAACCCATACCTGAACGAATACCACCGATCATTTGGAAGACCATATCTGCTACAGAACCTTTATAAGCAACGCGTCCTTCAATTCCTTCAGGGACTAATTTATTGGCTTCATTGACAGATCCTTGGAAGTAACGGTCGCTAGAACCTTTCTTCATTGCTGCAATAGATCCCATACCACGGTATGTTTTAAACTTACGACCTTGGAAGATTTCTGTTTCACCTGGTGCTTCATCTGTACCTGCAAGCATTGAACCAAGCATTACTGCATTTCCACCAGCTGCGAGTGCTTTGACAATATCTCCTGAATACTTGATACCACCATCAGCAATGATCGTTTTTCCATATTCACGAGCTACAGCGGCTGCGTCATAAATAGCAGTCACTTGAGGAACACCAACCCCTGCAACAACACGAGTTGTACAGATTGATCCTGGACCAATTCCGACCTTAACTACGTCTACCCCTGCATCAAATAATGCACGAGCACCTTCAGCGGTTGCAATATTTCCTGCAATCAAGGTACGATCTGGGAAGTGAGCACGAATTTCTGCAATCTTACGAAGAACACCCGCAGAATGTCCATGAGCAGTATCGATGACAATAGCATCTGCACCAGCTTCAAAAAGAGCTTCTGCACGTTCAAAAGTATCTGAAGTAACCCCTACGGCACCAGCCACAAGCAAACGACCAAATTCATCCTTAGCCGCATTTGGAAACTCAATAACTTTTTCAATATCTTTGATTGTAATCAAGCCAGAAAGACGACCATTTTCATCTACCAATGGTAATTTTTCAATACGGTGCTCTTGTAGAATGCGTTCAGCTGTTTCCAAATCAGTTCCAACTGGTGCAGTCACCAAATTTTCACTCGTCATATGATTTGAAATGGGTTGATTGTAATCAGAAATAAAACGCAAATCCCGGTTTGTAAGGATACCAACTAATTTACGATTTTCAAGTGTTTCAACAACAGGAACACCACTGATTCGGTATCGTCCCATCAACTCATCTGCTTCTGCAATTGTATGAGACGGAGTCAAATAGAACGGATCAATGATAACCCCATTTTCAGAACGTTTTACTTTGCGTACTTCATCTGCCTGTTGCTCAATTGACATGTTTTTATGGATAACACCAAGTCCACCAGCACGTGCCATAGCAATTGCCATTTGACTTTCAGTCACCGTATCCATAGCAGCAGTAATGATTGGGATATTCAAGCGTAAATTACTTGCTAATTGTGTACTTAAATCTGCATCATTAGGCAATACGTGACTTTCTGCTGGAATCAAAAGCACGTCATCGAATGTAAACCCTTTTTTTAAAAACTTTGTGTCCCAATTAGACATTAGCTGGATCCTCTTTTCTTTTTATTTGAGCAAGGCTCGAATTTTTATTGTTAATATCATACCATTCTATGGCAATTTGTCAATCATTTATTGGTAAATTATCAATGAACAGTAAGAAATGTTCGCTTTTAATGAAGTCGTTTTATTTTTTAAAATAGGTAATTCCCATCGCAGATTTTACTTCATCCAGTGTTTGAGCTGCTACATTTCGAGCGCGCTCACTTCCTTTTTCAAGAATAGAGTAGACTTCACCCATATCCTTTGCAAACTCAAGGCGTCTTTCACGAATCGGTCTTAATTCACGATCTAAAATTTCTAAAAGATATCGTTTGGTCTTTACATCACCAAGTCCACCACGTTGATAATGTTCTTTCATTTCTGCAATTTCAGCTACATCTTCTGGACGGCCAAATACATCCAGGTAATGAAAGACCATATTACCTTCAATTTTTCCTGGATCCTCTACTTTAATATGATCAGGATCAGTATACATACTCATCACTTTTTTCTTTAAAGTATCTGCATCATCAGCTAGGTAAATGCCATTATTCAACGATTTAGACATTTTAGCATTTCCATCTAAACCAGGTAAGCGCCCTGCTGCTTCATTTTCAGGATAAATCCCTTCTGGCTCCACCAAAGTATCTGTATTGTAAGCATGGTTAAAGGAACGAACAATCTCACGAGTTTGTTCAATCATTGGCTTTTGGTCATTTCCTACCGGAACAAAATTCGCTTTAAATGCCGTAATATCGGCTGCTTGCGAAATAGGGTATACCAAAAATCCTGTAGGTATACTCTCACCAAAACCTTTTTGAGAAATCTCGGTTTTTACAGTTGGGTTTCTTTCAAGTCGTGCCAAAGATACAAGATTCATGTAGTACATGGTCAATTCTGCCAGTTCAGGAATCTGACTTTGAATGAAAATCGTTACTTTTTCAGGATCTAGTCCAGCTGCAAGATAGTCCAAAGCGACATTTCCAATAGACTCCACAATCGTTTTTGGATCTTTTGCATGATCCGTCAAAGCTTGCTGGTCTGCCAAAAAAACAAACATATTATATTCGTCTTTATTCTGTAGCAAGACCCGATTTTTTAAAGAACCAACATAGTGGCCAATGTGGAGTTTTCCTGTTGGTCTATCTCCTGTCAAAATGATGGGTTTTGTCATATTCTTCTCCTTAATCGTTATCCCTATCATTATAGCACTTTCTGGTTCAAAATGTTAGTCTATCCTCTATGTTTGTAATGAATTAAAAGTTTACTACTTTGTCAACTTAATTTACAGGGGTGTAAAAATAAATTGACACTAAAAAAGTTGAATTTTCCCCTATTTTCTAGTAAAATTAAGACATTATAGAAAGAGGAGAAAATCATTGCTTACAGTATCAGACGTCTCACTACGTTTTAGTGATCGAAAATTGTTTGACGATGTCAATATCAACTTTACAGAAGGAAATACATACGGTCTCATCGGTGCCAACGGTGCTGGAAAGTCAACCTTTTTAAAAATTTTAGCTGGAGATATTGAACCAACAACTGGTCATATTTCTCTTGGCCCTGATGAACGTTTGTCTGTTTTGCGTCAAAATCACTTTGACTACGAAGACGAACGGGTCATTGATGTTGTCATTATGGGAAATGAAAAGCTCTACAACATTATGAAAGAGAAAGATGCTATCTACATGAAAGAAGATTTCTCTGATGAAGATGGTGTCCGTGCAGCTGAACTTGAAGGTGAATTTGCCGAACTTGGTGGATGGGAAGCAGAAAGTGAAGCATCTCAATTGCTTCAAAATCTAAATATTTCAGAAGACCTTCATTATCAAACTATGAGCGAGTTAGCCAATGGGGATAAAGTAAAAGTTCTCTTAGCTAAAGCCCTTTTTGGTAAACCAGATGTCCTTCTTTTGGACGAGCCGACCAATGGATTGGATATTCAATCCATTACCTGGTTAGAAGATTTTCTGATTGATTTTGAAAATACAGTTATCGTTGTATCCCATGACCGCCACTTTTTGAATAAAGTCTGCACTCATATGGCGGATCTCGACTTTGGAAAAATCAAACTTTACGTCGGAAACTATGATTTCTGGAAAGAATCTTCTGAACTTGCAGCAAAATTACAAGCAGATAGAAATGCAAAAGCTGAAGAAAAAATTAAACAATTACAAGAGTTTGTCGCACGTTTCTCAGCCAACGCTTCAAAATCAAAACAAGCAACTTCGCGTAAAAAAATGCTTGACAAGATTGAACTTGAAGAAATTGTTCCATCTAGTCGGAAGTACCCATTTATCAACTTTAAAGCAGAACGCGAAATTGGTAACGATCTCTTGACAGTTGAAAATCTTTCTGTCAAGATTGATGGAGAAACCATCCTTGACAATATCAGCTTTATCTTACGTCCTGGTGACAAAACCGCCCTTATCGGACAGAACGATATTCAAACAACCGCTTTGATCCGTGCATTGATGGATGATATTGAATATGAAGGAACTGTCAAGTGGGGAGTTACAACTAGTCGATCTTATCTACCAAAAGACAACAGCCGGGATTTTGCAGGTGGTGAAAGTATTCTTGATTGGCTTCGTCAATTTGCAAGTAAAGAAGAAGATGACAATACTTTCCTTCGTGGTTTCTTAGGACGTATGCTCTTTTCGGGTGACGAAGTTAACAAGTCTGTCAACGTCTTGTCAGGGGGAGAAAAAGTTCGTGTCATGTTGTCTAAATTGATGCTCCTCAAGTCAAATGTTCTTGTACTGGATGATCCAACCAATCACTTGGATTTGGAGTCTATTTCAAGTTTGAATGATGGATTGAAGAATTTTAAAGAATCGATTATCTTTGCCAGCCATGACCACGAATTCATTCAAACACTCGCCAACCATATTATCGTTCTTTCAAAAAACGGCGTAATCGATCGTATTGATGAAACCTATGATGAGTTTCTTGAAAATGAAGAAGTTCAAGCAAAAGTGAAAGAACTTTGGAGTCAATAATAAAAATAAAGAGCCCTGGAATAATGATTTCAGGCTCTTTCAGTAGAAATATATGAATAAAACAAAGCTAAAAACATCCCTTTTTATAGTATCTTCTTTCCTGATTCCAGCTATCATAATGTTCTTTATTTACCTTTCACAAGGAATCTACTGGAACAGTGATACATCCCCATTGTTAGGAGATGGTTATCATCAGTATGTCATTTTTGATACTACACTTCGAAATATTTTACATGGGACAGATAGCCTATTTTACAGTTTTCAAAGTGGACTAGGTATTAATTTCTATGCACTCAGTAGCTATTATCTAGGAAGTTTCTTTTCTCCTCTTGTATACTTCTTTAATGTACAATCCATGCCGGATGCTGTTTACCTCATCACTCTTCTTAAATTTGGAGCAATTGGGCTAAGCGCTTATATTAGTCTACATGGAATCTTTTCTAAAATCCCTAGATGCCTGGTTCTTACTCTTTCAACCTCATTTGCTCTTATGAGCTTTGCCATCAGTCAAATTGAAATCAAAACTTGGCTAGACGTTTTTATCTTGGCACCATTAATTCTTTATGGATTCAAAAAACTAATTTACAATGAGGGAGAGGTTCTCTACTTTATCAGCTTAACCAGCTTGTTTATCCAAAATTATTATTTTGGATTTATGATGTCTATTTTTCTCATTTTATGGTACTTGACACAACTGTCATGGAACATAAAAAAAATTGGAAAACGGTTCTTTCATTTTGTGATTGTATCTCTTTTATCAGTTATAACAAGTCTTGTGATGTTATATCCTACCTTCTTAGATTTACGCACTCATGGAGAAAGTTTTTCAAAGGTTGACAGTATCTTTACAGAAAAAAGTTGGTATCTTGACGTATTTGCAAAAAATTTCATTGGAAGTTTTGACACTACTAAATATGGATCAATTCCAATGATCTACGTGGGATTATTTCCACTTCTATTAGCGATCACCTTTTTCTTTGTAAAGTCGATCAAGTTTCACGTGAAACTTTCTTACATTATACTCTTGACCATTCTTATTTTGAGTTTTCGTTTTCAATTATTAGATCTCCTTTGGCAAGGTATGCACGCGCCAAATATGTTTCTTCATCGATACTCTTGGATCTTTTCTTTGACGATTATTCTGATGGCAGGAGAAGTACTAAATCGAATAGAGGAGATCACTTGGATTCGTTTTAGTCTTGCTAATTTCCTCCTTATTCTAGGATTTGGAGCAACTGTCCTTTACAGCAGTCACTATAAATTTTTAGATGCTGTCAATTTTATTGTTACTTTTGAATTTTTAATTGCTTTCTATTTGGTCTGTTTAGGATTTATCCTAAAAAAAATACCGCCTAGACTTTTCTATCTTTCGATCCTTTTTTTCTCCATCTTTGAATTATCGGTGAATAGTTATTATCAAATGGAAGGAATTGCGAATGAATGGGTCTTTGCTTCTCGGTCATCCTACGAACGCGACTTAAAAGCCATCCAATCCTTAGTAAGAAGGAAGACAGACTCAAATTATCGGACTGAGATTCTACAGCCACAAACGGGCAATGATAGTATGAAGTATGGTTATAATGGAATTTCTCAATTTTCATCTGTACGAAATACGGATGCGAGCTCGACATTGGACAAACTTGGATTTAAATCTGAAGGAACCAATCTCAATCTTAGGTACCAAAATAATTCTATTTTAATGGATAGTCTATTTGGTGTTCGATATAATTTGAGCCAACAACCTGTTCAAAAATTTGGATTTAAAGAGATTGCAACCAAAAATGGAGTCTCACTTTCAGAGAACGAATATGCCTTACCAATCGCCTTTTTGTCAGCAAAAACTTATAAAAATGCTTCCTTTACAAATTTAACACTGGATAATCAAACACGATTCATCCATCAAATCACGGATGAAAAATATAAATTTTATAAGAAATTAAATATTCTCTCGCCTACTTCACAAAATACTACATCTTCGTTGCAAACTGCAAAAATTGAAGAAGATAGTCATCTATCCTACGCAAGTATTCAATATGAAGTAATGGTTCCTGCCCATAGCCAACTATATGTCAATGTTCCAAATTTACAATTTTCAAATGATGATCGGAAAGAGATTGAAATCAGCTACAATGGACAGAACCAACGCTATACTATTGATAACGCCTTTCCATTCTTTTCGATTGGCCATTTTGACACAGGGGAAACAGCTACTATTCGTATGAGTTTTCCAGAAAATTCGACAGTCTCCTTTGATACACCAGAATTTTTTGCTCTGGATCTTGACCAATATACACAGGCTATCACCACCATTCATCAACAAGAAGTTGCCATTCACAAAAATAAAAATAGAGTGGTAGCAACCTATAACGCAGATAGAGATACTACCCTTATTTTTACACTTCCTTATGATAAAGGCTGGTCAGCTAAACAAAATGGAAAATCTATCCAAATTCATCGCATCCAGAAAGGATTGATGGGAGTTCATGTTCCAAAAGGATCAGGAACTGTCACCTTAACATTTATTCCCCAAGGCTTAGTTGAGGGAGGCATTTCCTTTTTCGTTGGAATTATTCTCTTTTTCCTCTACGAATGGAGACAAATAAAAAGACGAAAAAACTAAGGAATATAAATATCGTTCACTTATAAATAAAAGGCTAGGATAGCAATTATCCTAGCTGTTTCAAAATAAAAAAACACCCAAATGGGTGCTATACTAGCTCCGCCAGTAGGACTCGAACCTACGACATCATGATTAACAGTCATGCGCTACTACCAACTGAGCTATGGCGGAATGAGATATAGTCCGTACGGGATTCGAACCCGTGTTACCGCCGTGAAAAGGCGGTGTCTTAACCCCTTGACCAACGGACCATATATTCATTAACAGAACATATCTCATTATATCAGAATATAACTAATTGTCAAGCACTAAATTCTAAATTTTGCTCTTCAATTAATTTTTTGACACGTTTGATATTACTTCTTGAAATTGGACAAGAATACCCTTCTTTCAACAGCAGCTGTTTCTTTTTCTTATCCATTCCAATGATCATACTTCTATTTACGATAAAAGATTGATGAGGACTAAAATATCTCTCCTCCACATCCTTCTCCAAGACATCTGATAAACTTCCTGCAATTTCTTTTTGAAAATTTTTCCCAACTAAGTTTAATTTATAAGCTGAACCAACCGTTTCGATATAAAGAATATCCTTAAATGGAATTTTAATTTTTTTATCTTTAAAATCATACTCGAAATAATCTGTCAAATCATCATTTCCAATTTGAATAGTTGTCAAGTACTCAATACACTCCTTAATTTTTAATCTAAATAAATCTTCATTCAAATTTTTATCAATAAAATCCAAGGCAGATACTTTATAACGATAGGTAATAGAAGCAAATTCCGATTTTGTAGTAATAAAAACAATAATGGCATAAGGATTTGCTTCTCGTATTTTTTGAGCAATTTCTAGCCCACAATACTCATTGTCTTGGATGTGAATATCTAGAAAATATAATTGGTGGATCTCAGAATGCTGGATATAATTTTCAAATTCTTTAATTTTACCGGTAGAAATCACTTCAAGTTTAATTTCTAATTCCTTAGCAATTTCTGCAATATGTTTTTCTACCCGTATCTGTTGAGAGAGCTCATCTTCTAATAAAAAAATCTTCATTCTTGTTCATATCCTCCAATCTTCAAAACTTGTAAAAAACGATTTCCTTGCAATTCCGTTTCTAAAAACATCGTTCCATAATTTGCTAAGATTTTTCTCACATTATTTAATCCTAGTCCTCTATTTTCTCCTTTTGTTGAATAACCTTCTTCATATATTTTTCTAATATCAAAAGTGATTTCATTTGTTGTATTATGAATCACTAAGTAAACAATTTTTGAAATAGAGAAAATAGCAATATGAACTTTCTTTTCTTCTGCTTCTTTTGAAGCTTCCAAAGCGTTTGTCACTAGAATCCCAACGATTCTCACGATATCTAATAAATCAACTGGTAGTTGCTCGATTGGTTCACTTGTTTCAAAGGTCATTTCTACCCCAGCATCTCTTGCATCCAACCAACCTCGAATCAAAATACTTCGTAAAGCAGAATCTCTTATATTGACTAAATTAAATCCTGATAATTCTTCTGCGTTAATTTTTTTATAACTTTTTTCCAATACTTCTCTATGGATTCTTCGAATTTCTGGAATATTTTCTTCCTCAATGGCTAGTGACATAGAAATAACTAAATTTCCTAAATCATGACGAAACCCCCTTACAATAGAATAGAGACTTTGAATCTCAGCCATATAACGACTCATTTGTTGCTCAGAAAATTCTTTATACTCCAGTTCCAAATTTTTTCGATACTGATCTCGCTCAATTTTCATGTGGAACAGGCTGACTACAAAAGTGAAAAAACAAATCGTTGCCAACATACTTCCAAAATTTTTAAATTGCGCTTGTTCACTAATCCATAAAGCAAAATTGATCACTACAAATATAGCAAAATAGACAGAAATCAATATCTTTAAATACTTTTCAAATTCTTCTTCATAAAAAGGAGTGAAATCAAATTCAAATAAGTCAATTAACTTCAAAATGATTCCTAAAGAAACCAAACGAATAAACATATTATAAACAATCGAATGAGCTGCTACAAAAGCATCTCCTATTACTGAAGAGACAATAATCGTCAGAAATGTTGCTGTTCCTTCAACCGCTAAATAAGTAAAAAAAGAATAAAAAATAGAACATAAACGATTCGTTCGATTTGCATAATGATAATAAGGGTATAAATAAACTGGCCACAAGAGCATATTCAAATCGGAAAGTTGAATATTTGAAAATAAAGTCATGTCTAAAAATACTAAAAGGCTCTCAAAGAGTAAAACAAAGGTACTCAGAAGAAAGATATACGGAAATCGATGTTCTTGATATATTTTTTCGTCTACTAATGCAAACGTCAGAACAATGATCCCCCCTAAAATAAAGGACAAGACTAATGACTGAAACACACAAACTCTCCCACTCTGTTTTTCTATTTTATTATACTCTGGTATTATTATAAAAAAATAAATTTTTATATACAAAAATTATAATATAAAATAGAATAAAATTAAAGGGATCAGATGAAATTGTAATGTTTTTAATGAATTTGTTACACGATTGAAAACTACTTTACATGATTTTTATAATTTAAAATCATTACTATCTAGGGATTTTAACTATTTTTAAGAAAATTATGACTTGTTTTTTTAAAAATTTTTATCTTTCTATTCCATTTTTAAAAAAAATAAGCAATGATGAAATAATATACATTTTGTACGTAGTACAAACCACGTTTTTTATTTGATCCCAGCAGGATTCGAACCTGCGACCGTTCGCTTAGAAGGCGAATGCTCTATCCAGCTGAGCTATGAGACCGAACTTACTTCATTTTAGCAGAAAAAGGAAGGAGCGTCAAGGTTATTTATGGTAAGGACTCCCCTGTTGAATCATGAAAGCACGATAGATTTGTTCCACCAACACTAATTTCATCAACTGATGAGGAAGAGTTAATTGACCAAAGCTCATTAATAGATTTCCTCTT
>QFCH01002063.1_pt1 | contig 18449 bp, 14 predicted proteins | sample 5346071 | NCBI WGS metagenome assembly QFCH01 (sample SAMN09062255, study PRJNA434731) | Human gut metagenome, whole genome shotgun sequencing project. | isolation source: stool timepoint B chromium assembly | host: Homo sapiens | collected 2015
CTCACCGGAACCATAGCTTTTAGAGACAGCCGCAAGATCGCTTTTTTTCCGGTGAGGAAAAAGATTACCCACAGGGCGGATACACCCTGGGAAATGACTGTGGCCAGAGCTGCACCCTGAACACCCATATCCAATACAAAGATAAAAATAGGATCCAGGATAATATTCAGAATGGCGCCGATTAAAACCGTAAACATTCCCGTTTTGGCAAAGCCCTGGGCGTTGATAAAGCTGTTCATACCCAGTGAAATCATGACAAAAACCGTGCCCAGCAGGTAGACGGACAGATAGTCATTGGCATAGGGGAAGGTCTGGTCGCTGGCGCCCAGAAGATAAAGCATGGGTTTTTTGAAAATGTACAAAATAATCGTTATCACCAGGCCGATGAGCATGAGCATGGTCATGGAAGTGCCCATAATTTTTTCGGCTTTTTTTGTGTTGCCTTCGCCTCTGGCAATGGAGCTTAAAGGCGCACCGCCGGTAGAAAAGAGAAAGGAAAAAGCCATAATGAGGGAGACAATAGGCAGGGTAAGTCCGATTCCGGTAAGCGCCAGGGTGGCTGCCGAAGGCAGACGCCCAATATACATACGGTCAATGACGCTGTAAAGCACGTTAATTAACTGGGCCAGTGTCATGGGAAGGGCAATACTCAGAATATTTCTGGGAATACTGCCCTGGCTGAAATCATGGGTATTGCGGGACGCCTGGGCATTTTCAGACGCCTGAGATGAAGAATGGTTTTTCATAGGTAAACACTCCAGACAATTGATGTTTTGTGCCGGGCAAGCACTGTTTGGACAGGCTTTATAAACACTGAACACATAAAATATGTTACCATTATACTACGTTAAAACTCTAAATTCAACGATAAGCCCTGGCTTTTTTGGCAGACGAAGCGGGCTGATATTGCGGAAATATCAGGCGCGTGCTAAAATTAAAAAATCAGCACATGAAAGGTATGAAAAATCATGGATACAGTTAAAATTTCTGTGCGCCGCCTTGTGGAGTTTATCTTGTGCGCCGGTGATATACGCCAGGGCGGCGGTGTCTTCGGGGATGCAGATGCCATGCAGGAGGGCAGCAGGATTCATAAAAAAATACAGAAACAGGGCGGAGCCGGTTACCGTGCCGAGGTATCGATGAAAATGGATATTCCTGTGGATGATGGCCTGGTGATCGCTCTTGAAGGCCATGCAGACGGAATTATTGAGGAATACCAGGAGGAACAGAGCTGTATGTGCTATACCATTGACGAGATCAAGGGAACTTATGGTGATCTGCGTAAAATGGAAGCCCCGGTTATGACCCATCTGGGTCAGGCCCTTTGCTATGCCTATATGCTTTCCTGCGAAAAAAAGCTTGAGGAAATCCAGGTACAGCTTACCTATGTGCATATTGAAAGTGAAAAAGTACGCCGGTTTAATGAAAAATGGAATTTTGGGGATCTGGAGCAATGGTTTATGGGCGTGATCCGTGAGTATGCCAAGTGGGCCAGATGGCAGCTGAACTGGCGCCGGTTACGCAATGCATCCATTGGTGCGGCCAGTTTTCCTTTTGAATACAGGCCAGGCCAGAAAAAATTGGTATCCGGAGTTTATCAGACCATTATCCGGGGGAAAAATCTGTTTATACAGGCACCTACCGGTACAGGGAAAACGATTTCTACCATATTCCCGGCGGTGAAGGTCATGGGTGAGGGGCGCAGTGACAAGATTTTTTATCTCACAGCCAAAACGATTACAAGAACTGTTGCCTGTGAAACCTACAGCCTTTTGCATAGCCGGGGCCTGGATTTTAAATATGTGGTACTGACGGCAAAGGATAAATGCTGTATTTTTGATGAACCAAAGTGTAATCCAGTGGACTGCCCCAGGGCCAGAGGGCATTTTGACCGTGTCAATGACGCTGTTTTTGATCTGATCAATCACGAGTGTGCGGTGACGGCAGCGGTGATTGATGCTTATGCCGAAAAACATAATGTGTGTCCTTTTGAAATGCAGCTGGATGTGTCTTTGTGGATGGACAGTGTGATCTGTGATTACAATTACGTTTTTGATCCTTATGTTTATCTGAAACGCTTTTTTGGAGATACAAAGGAAAACTATATTTTTCTTATCGATGAGGCCCATAACCTGGTAGAGCGGGCCAGAGAAATGTACAGCGCCAGCCTGACGCTGTCTCATTTCAAAAATGTGCGAAAAATGGTTACGGGAATTTCCAAAAAGATGACGGTTCGCATCGGTAAGTGCATCAAATATCTTCAGGAGGTTCGCGAGAACTGTGAAGACTGTGAAGAGACAAACAAAAGCAGTGGGGCAACGCTGTATCTGATGCGGATGATGGCAGAAATGGAAGAATTTTTTAAAGACAGCCAGAGGATCTGGAATTGGGACGGCAGCGGTCATCAGCAGGAAACGGCGCCGGTTTATGCCGGATACAGCCGCGAGGAACTTGGAAAGATCCGGGAAGCTGTACTGGATTTATATATGGAGGCAAAGCAGTTTGTCAATGCCTATGATTGTATGGAAGAAAACCGTTATATCGAATATGGAAAACACATTGGTGATGCGGATTTTATAATGAAAATTTACTGTATTGATCCATCTAAGGATCTGAGTTTGCGTACGGTAAAAGGTCTTTCCGCTATTTTTTTCTCAGCCACCCTGCTGCCCATCCGTTATTACAAGGAGCTTTTAAGTGCCAGCCATGACGAAGATTATGATTTGTACGCAAATTCTCCATTTTCCTTTGAAAACAGGCTGTTGCTGGCAGCCTCGGATGTGAGCAGCAGATATACCAGGCGCGGATTAAAGGAATATGAACGGATTGCCGGTTATATTCGGGACATTGTCCGGGCTAAAAACGGCAATTACCTTGTGTTCTTTCCGTCCTATGCCTTTATGCAAAGTGTTTATGACATTTTCTGCGACAGAGAACTGATGAAGGCAGGCAGCGGCATTAAGGTGATCATTCAGGAAAACACCATGACTGAACAGGAACGCCAGGCATTTCTGGATGCCTTTGTGGCCAGTCAGCAGACGACAATGATCGGCTTTTGTGTTCTTGGCGGTATATTTTCTGAAGGCATTGATCTGAAAGAAGACCGGCTGATCGGGGCTATTATTGTAGGGACCGGCTTGCCCCAGGTGGGGGAGGAGCGGGAACTTCTTAAAAAATTTTTTGATCAGCGGTCTGGCATGGGTTTTGAATATGCTTATCTGTATCCGGGGATGAACAAGGTGCTTCAGGCCGGCGGACGGGTGATTCGGACGGAAAATGACAAAGGCGTTATTGCCCTGCTGGATGAACGTTTTAATTACCGGCAGTACAGAGATATTTTTCCAAGGGAGTGGAGCGGATGTCTGAAGGTTCGCCGGGATACACTGATGCAGCCCCTTAACGATTTTTGGGAGCATATGACGGGAAGCTCAAATTAGAGACAACAGGTAAATATCATGTGCACATGGGGCATTGTAGCTGCCGGACAGCCATGATATAATAAAGTATAATATTTTAAATTAAATCCGTTATCAAGGAGGGAAAGCGATGAAAATAGGCTTTATCGGCCTGGGGATTATGGGTGAGGCCATGTCATATAATGTGATTAAAAAACATGATGATCTTGTGTTTGTTTATGACATTAATCCCCAGCAGGTAGCTAAGGTGGCTGCTTATGGCGGGGTTGCATGCAGCAGCTCTGTAGAGGTTGCCAGGCAGGCTGATCTTATCATAACCGTTGTGCCAAAGTCCGAACATTCCCTGGCCGTATATACAAGTATTTTGGACGTGCTGGACGACACAAAGATATGCGTGGATATGAGTACCATTGACCCGGATGTGTCATTGGAAATATGGGAAATGCTTAAAGCGCGGGGCTGTGGTTTCCTCGATGCCCCGGTGGTCAAGTCTCAGGAGGCCGCCTGGCTTGGCGATGTAGGCATTTATGTGGGCGGCTCTATGGAAACTTATCAGAAGGTGAAACCGATTCTCAAATATATGGGCCGGGGAATTATACATATGGGGGATAATGGCAAGGGACTGGTGATGAAGGTCTGCCATAATGCCCTTGTGGCCCAGATTCAAAATGGTGTTCATGAAACCCTGGCGCTGGCGCTTTCCCAGGGGATTGATCTGGACAAGTACAGTGCAGCCATTTCCTACGGGGTCGGACAGAATTATTATTACGATTCCAAGCAGATTGCGCTTATGAACCGGGATTATACGACTCAGTTTTCCGTGGAGAATATGGCCAAAGATTTGAATATTTGCCATGATATGATTGAGGATGAGGGAATTTGTATGCCAGGGCTGGAAGTGTCCCGGGCCATCTATGAAAAAGCACTGGATATGGGAACCGGAGACCTGGATTATTGCTCTACCATCGAGATTTCTTTGTCTCAAATAAAGAACAAGAAAAATAATTGAAACTACTTGATATAAATAAAAAATATGATAGAATTTGTGAATGAAATAACAAAGTTTAGAAGGAGGTACAATATGCTTGTTACGATTTGTATTGGAAGTTCATGTCATTTAAAAGGTTCAAGAGATGTGATTGCCATATTGGAAAGACTGGTTTCCATTCACGGCATTTCCGACCAGGTGGAACTGACAGGTTCTTTTTGCATGGGCGAATGTGCAAAGGGTGTGTGTGTTAAAGTTGATGATGAGCTGTTTTCAGTAACACCGGCAGACACAGAAAAGTTTTTCAATGAACATATTCTTGGGAGGATTTAGCTGTGGGTGTGATCGGGTTTAAAATGGCAAAGTGTAAGGATTGTTACAAGTGCGTTCGGATCTGTCCGGTTAAGGCTATTAAAATTCAGGACGAACATGCGCGTTTTATTGCCAGTGAATGTATTTTATGCGGCCAGTGTCTGGAGGCCTGCCCGCAGGATGCCGTAACTGTTTTCAGTGATATTGAAAAAGTAAAGAAGTATATCCAGGACGGTATACCGGTTGTGGCCTCCCTTTCACCGGCTTATCTTGGTGTGTATGCTGATGCAGAACCCGGGCAGTTTATTGAGGCGCTGTTTGAATTGGGCTTTAAGGAGATTCGTGAATCCGCCGAAGGGGCCATTTATGTAACCAGTGCCTATGAAGAACTGATGCGGGAGGGCAGCATGGAAAATATTATTACGTCTGCCTGTCCGGTGATTAATCAGTTTGTGGAAAAGTATTATCCGGACATGATTCCTTATATGGCGCCGGTTGTCAGTCCGGTCATTGCTCACGGAAAACTTCTGAAGGAAGAGTTTGGCTCAAGTGTTAAAGTTGTGTCAATCAGCCCGTGCCTGGCTGAGAGTGTGGAAGATTTAAAGGATGCCAGAACAAGCGGCTATATTGATGCAGTCATCAACTTTAAAGAACTCAACAGCTGGTTTAAATCCAGGAATATTGAAGTTTCTGCCTGTGAACAGTGGCGGCATGACCGCGTAAACCCGAAAATTAACGGTGCTTATGCCACCAGCGGCGGCATAAACCGTGCAATTTATGCCAAAGGCGGCAAAACCTATGGTTATCAGACCTTGTTTGTGGATGGTATTGATGCCTGCCGGGAGATTTTTGAGGCGATCAGGCGGGGAGAGGTGCGGCGCTGCTTTATTGAACTGAATTCCTGTACCAGAGGCTGTATTAATGGTCCGGTTTCGGGAAAAAGCAAAGACAGCCGTTTCAGATCCCATCTGACCCTTTTGGGGCGGATTATGACGGATTTTCCGGAATATGATCCATTGCCTGAGCAGATTTCTTTAAAAAAGCAGTTTGAAGAAAAACAAAAGCCGGGACAGATGCCTGACGAAGGAGAGATTCGTAAGATTCTTACCTGCATTGGTATGGATACGCCGGAAAAGGAGCTAAACTGCGGAGCCTGCGGTTTTTCAACCTGCCGGGAAAAAGCGGTGGCGGTTTTTCAGAATAAGACCGATGTGGAGATGTGTCTGCCCTATATGTATCAGCGGGCCCGTTCCCTGTCGGATGTAATTCTTTCGGTAACGCCCAATATTATCATTATTATTAATGAACAGCTTAAAATTATTGAGTTTAATAATGCGGCAGAGGTTAAGTTTAATATTTCCAGAGCAGATGCACTTAAATCTTATTTATATGAGATCATTGATGCAGAAAGCTTTCAGGAAGTGCTGGAGGATAAACGAAGCCGGATTAATTACAGAGTGGATTATAAATCCTATAATATGAAAACCATTCAAAATCTGATTTATGTCCGTGACCAGGGTGTTGTCATCGGGATCATACGGGATATTACGGAAGAAGAGAAGGAAATCGGCAAGCGGTACCGTCTGAAAATGGAAGCGGTGAATATTGCCCAGAAGGTGATCGACAAACAGATGATGGTGGCTCAGGAAATCGCAGGACTGCTGGGAGAGACAACTGCGGAGACAAAGGTAACGCTGACAAAACTCAGAGACAGTCTGCTGGATGATGGAGAGGATATGAAATGAATGTCAGCCTTGAAGTATCATGGAAAAGTCTGAATAAACACGGAGAAGAGCTGTGTGGTGATACCGTGGGCATCCTGAAAAATGATGATTCGGATATCTTTATTTTGTCCGATGGTATGGGCAGCGGTGTAAAGGCCAATATACTTTCCACGCTTACCGCCAAAATTCTTGGAACAATGCTCAGGGAAGGTTCGTCTATCCAGGATTGTGTGGATACGATTGCCAAAACGCTGCCGGTCTGTACGGTGCGCCATGTGGCTTATTCCACATTTTCCATACTTCAGATCAGGAAAGACGGACGGGCTTATCTTGTGGAGTATGACAATCCTGGCTGTGTCATGATTCGTGACGGGCAGGTGGTGCCTATTCCTTATAATGTCCGGGAGATTGAAGGCAAGCTTGTCCGGGAATACCGGTTTAAGGTGGAACTGGGCGACTGCTTTGTTTTGTTCAGCGATGGCGTCATCCATGCCGGGGTTGGAAAAATGATGAGCTTTGGCTGGGGATGGCAGCGGGCAGCCGAGTATATTCGGCGGGCGTGTGACCGTAACCTTTCGGCGCCCAGGCTTACGTCTATGATCTGTAAAGCCTGTGATGACCTGTATATGGGGTCTCCTGGCGATGACACAACGGTGGCGGTTATTCGGGCTGTACGCCGGAAAAATGTGAATATTTTTACAGGGCCGCCGACATCTTATGATGATGATGCGGTGCTGATGAGAGATTTTATGACCACACCGGGCAAAAAGATTGTCAGCGGCGGTACCAGCGCCAATATTGCGGCCCGTATTCTGAAGAAAAAGATTATTGCATCCATTAAGTACAGTGATCCTGAGATTCCGCCCACAGCGTCTTTGGAAGGGGTGGATCTGGTGACAGAAGGTGTTCTGACATTAAATCGCTGTGCAAACATGCTGGAGCAGTATAACAAGGGGGATTTAACAGAAAAGTTTTTTGACAGCCTGGATGCTGACAACGGCGCGGCCAGAATTGCCAAAATTCTGATAGAGGACTGTACAAACCTGAACATGTTTGTGGGTCAGGCCATGAATGCAGCTCATCAGAATGTGGGGCTGCCATTTGACCTGAGTATTCGTATGCGTCTTGTAGATAAAATACGGACTGAATGTGAAAAAATGGGGAAAACAGTCACTGTAAAATACTATTAGCAGGAAAGTATAGAAAGGACAATGTATGAAAAGACAATTCGGAACCGATATTAATAAACTGAAATATGAAGTATGTGTAGAGGTGGCAAGACTGGCCTTTGCAGGAGAACTGGAAGAAAAAAGGGATGAAATTCCTTACACAATTATTCCGGGCAGCACACCAAGTTACCGTTGCTGTGTTTACCGTGAACGGGAAATTATCCGTCAGAGAGTGAATCTGGCCGAAGGCCGTCCGGCGGTTGGAAGCAAGGCCAACAAAAATATTGTTCAGGTACTTCCGGCAGCCTGCGAAGGCTGTCCGATCAACCGTTTCAGCGTGACAAACAGCTGTCAGATGTGTCTGGCAAAAAAATGTATGGGTGCATGTAATTTTGGAGCCATTACCTTTGAAAGCGGACGTGCCCATATTGATCCTAAAAAATGTAAGGAATGCGGAAAATGTGCTGAGGCCTGCCCATACAACGCAATTGCTGACCTGATGCGTCCATGTAAGCGCAGCTGTCCTGTGGATGCCATCACAATGGATGAGGATAATATTGTTCAGATCGATGAAGAAAAGTGTATCAGCTGCGGTCAGTGCGTGATCGGATGTCCTTTTGGCGCAATCACAGATAAATCCTTTATGGTTGACGTGATTAAACTGATCAACAGCGGGGCAAGAGTTTATGCCATGGTAGCGCCGGCAATTTCAGGACAGTTCGGTGCCGATGTCAATAACGGTATGATTCGTCAGGCTATTAAGGCTCTGGGCTTTACAGATATGTATGAAGTATCTCTTGGTGCTGACTTTGTCTCCAAAAATGAGGCCCTTGAACTGGAAGAACATTTAAAGGAAGGACAGAAAATGACAACCTCCTGCTGTCCGGCCTTTGTCAATATGATTAAGAAGCATTTCCCACAGGTTCTTGGCAATATGTCTACAACTGTTTCTCCGATGACGGCAACAGGACGACTGATCAAGGCCCTTGATCCGGAAGCTGTATGTGTATTTATCGGACCATGTATCGCCAAAAAGAGCGAGGTTATTGACACCGTTACCTTTGGCGGAGCCGATTATGCCATGACCTATGAAGAACTGTCCAGTATGTTCGAAGCAAAAGATATTGATCCTGCAGACTTTGATGGTGAAATGCAGCAGGGCAGCGTTTACGGTATGGAATTTTCCGTATCCGGCGGCGTAACTGCAGCTGTGCTTCAGACTTTTAAAGAGCGCAATGAAGAAGTTGAGGTTAAAGTTAATAAGGCTAATGGTGCCCTGGAGTGTAAGAAGGCGCTGATGATGCTTAAAGCAGGAAAACTTCAGGAAGACTTTATTGAAGGTATGGCCTGTGTAGGCGGATGTGTCAACGGCCCATGCATGATTAACAAGAGCCGTACATATATCAAAGACAGAAATGTTCAGATTAAGAAAGCTGACGGCCGTGGTGTTCTTGAAAACGTGGAAAAATATGATGATCTTAAGATCAACATGACTCGTAATAAGCAGTAAGAAGTAAAAAATGTGTATTTTAGCTGTCTGGGTGTATACAGCTAAAATACACATTTTTTCTTGGGGGTTTTTGGTGCCTGCAGGTGGATGAAACAAAATATACATTTTGGGGATCCACAGATGTATGCAGCAGCAACATAATATTTATTAATATATGGATGAGGTTTTTTTATAAAAAATAATAAAGTGTAAAGTGGTCTTAAACCGGTATTGATTTTTTGATTTATCTGGCATATAATAATTACCGTGCTATGAGCACTATATATTGTGTTTGCTGGATAAAGACACCACAATATAATCCTATTAACTGGAGATGTTGTTGATGATAGAAAAAATTCAGAAAAGGAACGGGTCCGTAGTTGCCTTTGATTCCATGAAGATTATGAGTGCCATAAGCCGGGCAAATAAGGCTGTGGAAGGGGAAGAAATGACGCCTACGGATATGTTGTTTCTTACGGAAAAGGTGTGTCATTTGCTGGATGATACGACACTGAATACAGTGGAGCAGGTTCAGGATAAAGTTGAAGAATGCCTTATTCGCTTTGGATATGCAAAAACAGCCAAAGCTTATATTTTATACAGAGCCGATCATACGAAGATTCGAAAGACTGAGTCAGATCTTATGGATATTTACAAGCGACTGACATTTTCTGATGCCGCAGATGAGGATATTAAGCGGGAAAATGCCAATATTGATGCCGATACTGCCATGGGTACCATGCTTAAATACGGTTCCGAGGGGTCCAAATATTTTATTGATAATTATGTTTTACCAAAAAATATTGCGGCTGCGCATATAAACGGCGATATTCATATTCATGATAAGGATTTTTATATGCTTACCGAAACCTGCTGCCAGATTGATCTGCTCAAGCTGTTTAAGGACGGATTCTCCACGGGACATGGTTACCTGAGAGAGCCGAATTCCATACGCAGCTATGCGGCCCTGGCCTGCATTGCCATTCAGGCAAATCAGAATGAAATGCACGGCGGGCAAAGTATCCCCAACTTTGATTATGCGATGGCTCAGGGGGTGGCAAAGACATACCGTAAGGAATACTTTAAAAAGCTGAAGATGTATCTTCAGGTAAAATATGAGATGGATGAAGAAGAATCAGCGGCTGTGATTGGCGATCTGAAGGCCAATATGACGGTTCCCGTAACTATGGGGAATGCGGATGCCTATGCCAGTGAGCTTCAGGGCTATGGTGTGGGCGGAAGAATCTGGGGTGAGGATTTGCTGGCTGCCCATCGGTATGCCGTGGATGCGGCATTAAAAAGTACGGAGCACCAGACTTATCAGGCTATGGAGGCTTTAATTCATAACCTGAATACCATGAATTCCAGGGCCGGTGCTCAGGTGCCTTTTAGTTCCATCAACTATGGAACCGATACATCCCCGGAAGCAAGAATGGCGGTTAAAAATCTTCTGCTTGCAACAGAAGCCGGTCTTGGCGGCGGTGAAACACCGATTTTTCCGGTACAGATTTTCAAGGTTAAGGAAGGGGTCAATTTTAATCGGGAAGATCCTAACTATGACCTGTTTAAACTTGCTATAAAGACAAGTGCCCAGCGGTTGTTCCCCAATTTCAGCTTTATAGATGCACCGTTTAATCTGCCCTATTATAAACCGGGAGACTATAATACCGAGGTGGCCTACATGGGATGCCGCACAAGGGTGCTTGGCAACAGCCATGACCCATCCAGAGCCGTAACCTGTGGCCGTGGAAACTTAAGCTTTACGTCCATCAATCTTCCAAGGTTAGGCATTGAAGCAAGGGGAGATGTTGACCGTTTTTACCAATTGCTGGATGAGCGCATGGATCTTGTGATTCGGCAGTTGATGCATCGTTTTAAAATACAGTGCCGAAAAAAAGTAAGAAATTATCCGTTCCTTATGGGTCAGGGGATATGGCTGGATTCTGAAAAACTGGATATTGATGACAGCATTGAAGAAGTGATTAAGCATGGAACGCTAAGTGTGGGATTTATCGGCCTGGCTGAAACGCTGAAAGCTTTGATTGGTGTTCACCATGGTGAAAGTGAAGCGGCGCAGAAGCTGGGACTGGAAATTATCGGGCACATGCGGCAGCGTATGGATGAGGAATCTCAGCGGACAGGACTTAATTTCACACTTCTGGCAACACCGGCGGAAGGCTTGAGCGGACGTTTTGTACGTATTGATCAGAAAAAGTACGGCAAGATTGCCGGGGTGACGGATCGGGAGTACTACACAAACTCTTTCCATGTTCCCGTCTATTACCCCATCAGATCCTATAAAAAGATTCAGCTGGAAGCACCCTATCATGCGCTTACCAATGCCGGACACATCAGCTATGTAGAGTTAGATGGGGACACATGTAAAAATCTGGAAGCCTTTGAGACCATTATCCGGTACATGAAGGAACAGGGGATTGGTTATGGTTCGATTAATCATCCCGTGGATCGGGACCCGGTCTGTGGCTATACAGGTGTGATTGGTGATGTATGCCCCAGATGCGGTCGGCGTGAAGGGGAAGGTGTGAGTTTGGAAAAACTCAGGGAACTGAGAAGAAAATACCCCAATGTGCCCTACTATGGATGATGCACAGGCAGGAAGTTTATTGTATAGAAAGGAAATGCATATGAGTCAAAAACCATTAATGAAAGAAGAAATGGTCGGAGCCAATGTGGGCTTTGACAGAATTCGCCGTATTACCGGTTATCTTGTAGGAACAACAGACCGTTTTAATGATGCAAAACGAGCCGAGGAAAAGGATCGTGTGAAACATGGAATTTAAGCTGAGAATCAGCGGCATTGTGGAGGAATCTATTGTAGATGGCCCTGGGTTAAGATTTGTCGTCTTTACCCAGGGCTGTCCCCATCACTGTAAAGGCTGCCATAATCCTCAGACTCATGATTTTAATGGGGGAGAGGAGCGGGATGTACGGGCGATTTTTGAAATGTTCATGGAAAATCCCTTGCTGTCCGGAATAACTTTTTCCGGTGGAGAGCCTTTTGTCCAGCCCCAGCCATTATGCATACTGGCCCGTCTTGTGAAAGGGGCGGGAAAAAATATCGTTGTGTATTCCGGATATACCTTTGAACAGCTTAAAGCTATGGGTGAAAAGAATCCGGCTGTTTTGGAACTTTTGGGTCTTTGCGATACGCTGATTGACGGTCCGTTTATTGAAGAACAAAAAGATTTGGATCTTTTATTCCGCGGGAGTCAAAATCAGAGAATAATTGACTTGACAAGTCCTGAAAATGCAGTATAATGGTCTTGTAAATAATAATAGTTACTGTTATCAAGGAGGCGTGAGATGAAAGCAGTAAAGTATAGCCGACAGAGAGAGCTGATTAAAAACTATCTGATGTCGCGCACAGATCATCCCACGGCCGAAGCTGTCTATGAAGCCATTCGGGAAGTATGCCCCAATATTAGTTTGGGAACTGTTTACAGAAACCTGACCTTTCTTGTGGATCAGGGCGAAGTTATTCGTTTAAGCTGCGGGGAAGACCGTGACCGATTTGATGCCAATATATCAAAGCATTACCATTTTATCTGCAAAAAATGTGGTTGTGTAAAGGATTTAAAGATGTTATCCATTGACCATATTGATGACATTGCAGGTGATCATTTTGATGGGCAAATCGAAGGTCACTATGCCTATTTTTACGGGCTTTGCGGTCAGTGTATGGCTCAGGAACAGACAGCGGTCAGCGGGAGTGACGAGGTGATTTCTGACTCAGATACCCAATAAGGGGCTGTCCGGGACCTATTTGAAAAACAATCTCAAAAAATTAAAAAAAAGCATTGACAAACAGTTCTAAAAGATGTATGATAACAATGTCAGTAATGATTACTGATTTTAAGCAAGCAAGCGTAATGAATGATAATGATCGGTGTTGGGGCGTAACCGTTATGGGGCTTTCATTTAAACACCGCAAAATCTTAAATAAAAAGGAGAGTAATAACTATGAAAAAATTTGTTTGTACAGTATGTGGTTATGTTCATGAAGGAGACAGTGCACCGGAATTCTGCCCAGTTTGTAAAGCACCTGCTGAAAAATTCAAAGAACAGGTTGGAGAAAAAACATGGGCTGCAGAGCATGTTGTAGGTGTTGCTCAGGGCGTTAGAGAAGATATTCTGGCAGATTTAAGAGCAAACTTTGAAGGTGAATGCTCCGAAGTTGGTATGTACCTTGCTATGGCTAGAGTTGCTCACAGAGAAGGATATCCGGAAATCGGTTTATACTGGGAAAAGGCTGCTTACGAAGAAGCAGAACACGCTGCTAAATTCGCTGAATTATTAGGTGAAGTTGTAACAGACAGCACAAAGAAAAACCTTGAAATGCGTGTAGATGCTGAAAACGGTGCTACAGCAGGTAAATTTGACCTTGCAAAACGTGCAAAAGAACTTGGTCTTGACGCAATTCATGACACAGTTCATGAAATGGCAAGAGACGAAGCAAGACACGGAAAAGCATTTGAAGGTCTGTTAAAGAGATACTTTGGCTAATTCGAAAAACCTTAAAAAATAAAAGGATTTTTACAGAGGGAACAGAAGATTTCTGTTCTCTCTTTTTTTGTACCCTGATTATACACTTACTATTTCTATGCGGAGACACCGGAGGGCAGATTCTTCAATCAAAGTAAGTATTGCTGGTTACTGTAGAGTGGTTTACAAAGATGTGGTATAATACATCTTAATTAAAGGCAATAAATTAGAAGGTGAGGAGGTGCTGGCATATTAAAAAAATATTATTAAATCCGTTTAGTATGCTGATTGTTGGTTTTGTATTAGGCGTTGCCAGTAGATTATTTGATATATACACTCAAAATTTAGGCAATATTTTTTCACAAATGGCAATATGGATTTTATTTGGAGCGTTCATCTCTATATATAGCAGTTCTAAAAAGAAAGCAATGTTGAATATTTTCCCTTTTTGTATAGGAATGCTTATAACATATTATATTGTGGCATTTATTACAGACGGAGTTTATTCTAATATTTTTATAATGGGGTGGACTATTTTTGCGTTATGTTCTCCTGGATTCGCTTTTTTTACTTGGATTACAAAAGAAAAAGGTATTTTACCTAAAATAATAAGTATAGGTATTATTTTAGTATCTTTACTAACAAGTATAATTTTCTTTGACAGGCTAAGGATTTACGATTTAATCATAAATGGAATACTATTATATTTCTTATTTTTTAAAAAAATAGAAAGATAACTTCCAGCTGTCGTTACAATAAAATAAATTGAAATCACAGAAAATATCGCAGCAATAGGATATTTTTTGTGCCTTTCTATAAGGTATATGCTGGAAAAGCAAATACAGAATAATCGCCATACTGACCGGTTCCCCTGAAAATAATTTTGCTAAAAACCCGCGTATGTTTTCACAATTTGACAATCATGGTAAAGTGTTATAAAATTAAAAGGTCAATATGAGATCGTTTACAGAGTTACTACAGATTAAGGAAGGTTTTACAAATGAACATTAAAGATATTGCAGAACTGGCCGGAGTTTCGCGGGCCACTGTTTCAAGATATCTGAATAACGGCTATGTCAGTGCTGATAAAAAGAAAAAGATTCATGATGTGATTAAACAGACCGGCTATGTCCCATCTACCCAGGCGCAGATGCTGCGTACAAAGCGGACGTGTCTGGTTGGTGTGATCATTCCTAAAATTAATTCGGAGACTGTGGCTAAAATTACAAGTGGGATCAGCCAGGTGCTTAACGAAAACCATTACCATATGCTTGTGGCTAATACAGAAAATTCCTATGAAAAGGAACTGGAATACTTGAAAATATTTGCCAATGACCGGGTGGATGGCGTCATTCTTCTGGCATCGGTTCTTACAAAAAAGCACATTGATCTGATTAAAAATATGCCGGTTCCGGTTGTCGTGGTCGGGCAGGAAACGGATGTGTGCAGCTGTATTTATCATGATAATTATTATGCATCCCGTGCACTTACGGAAAAACTGTTAAAGGCCGGCAGCCACAGACCGGGATTTCTTGGCGTGATCGATGCAGATGTGGCTGCGGGAGCCATGCGTCGGCAGGGCTTTGAAAAGGCGCTGAGAGAAGGAAAGCTGCTAAAAAAAGATGTGTCAGAAAAAGTGTGTGCCTTTAATGAGCAGTCCGGTTATGAAAAAATGCGGGAAATGCTGGAAGAAGACTACAAACCGGATGGGGTAATCTGTGCAACGGATAATATTGCGGCAGGTGCCATGCGGGCAATCAGGGAAGCCGGGCTTCGAATTCCGGATGATGTAAAGATTGCTGCCTTTGGTGATACACGGCTGGCAGCGTTGGTATCTCCGGCCATGACAACCGTGCACTTTTACTACGAAAAAAGCGGTCAGGAAGCTGGACAGATGATTATGGATATGATTCGACGGCCGGATGATCCTGTGAAAAAGGTGCTGCTGGAATATGAGATCGTTTCCAGAGATTCTCTGTGAAAAATAGATAATTTTATCGCGTGATTTTGTTATATTATTACCCATTGACTTTTGTATAGCCAATGGGTAAACTTATATCATAAAGTGAGATCGATCTCATATCGATGAAATTTGACAGAGATAAAACAGAAGATGACAATCAACAAATCAAACATAAGGGAGTGTAATTATGGATTATAAGGAAACGGCCCGCCAGGTTTATGAAAAAATCGGGGGCAAAGAGAATTTGATTTCAGCTGCACATTGTGCCACACGCCTGCGTCTTGTGATCAGAGACAATAATCTGTGTGACAATAAGGCTGTGGAAAACATTGACGGTGTTAAGGGGGTATTTTTTGCTTCCGGACAGCTGCAGATTATCTTCGGTACTGGTACAGTGAATAAAGTATATGATGCATTTATAGAAATTGCCGGTATTACAGAAAGCACAAAAGAGGATGTGAAGCAGGCGGCCAATGCCCGGCAAAATATTTTTAAGCGGGCGATTAAAACACTGGGAGATATTTTTGTTCCGATTATTCCTGCCATTGTGGCCAGCGGTTTCTTAATGGGAATTATGGAAGCCCTGAATTTTATGGTGAATCATGGCTTTTTGAACATGAGTACAAGCAGTTCGGTTTATGTATTTGCCCAGCTGTTTGCCAATACAGCTTATACGTTTCTGCCGATTTTAATTGCTTACAGTGCCGGTAAGGCCTTTGGGGCGAATCCCTACCTGGCAGCGGTCATTGGTATGATTATGATTCATCCCAATCTGCAGAATGCATGGACTGTAGCTACAGAGGGGGTTTTACAGACTCAGCCTGTATTTTTCGGTTTATACAGCGTGGATATGGTCGGTTATCAGGGCCATGTGATTCCAGTGATCATCGCTGTATGGATTTTGGCTTTCATCGAAAAACGTCTGCACAAAATTGTTCCTGCGGCATTGGATTTGTTTGTGACACCTTTAGTCAGTGTTTTTGTGACCGGTTATCTTACACTGGCTGCCATTGGCCCGGTTTTTGTAAAGGTTGAAAACTTTGTCATTGATGGTATTCAGACCATTCTTACCCTGCCTTTTGGTCTGGGAAGCCTGATTGTGGGCTGTCTGTATGCGGTAACTGTTGTGGCGGGAATTCATCATATGTATACAACCATCGACATTGGACAGCTGGCTGCTTATGGCTATACTTACTGGCTTCCGTTGGCCTCCGCGGCGAATGTGGCCCAGGGCGCTGCTTCCTTGGCGGTAGGCATTAAGTCCAAAGATAAAAAAATTAAATCTCTGGCACTTCCTTCGGCTTTAAGCGCGTTTATGGGAATCACGGAACCTTCTATTTTTGGTGTCAACTTAAGATTTTTTAAGCCATTTATCTGTGCATGCATTGGCGGCGGCGTGGGTGCAATGTACGCATCCATTGCTGGACTGGGAGCCACGGGAACTGGTGTAACAGGGATTTTTGGAATTTTGCTTCATCTTCACCGGCCAATGGCATATGTGATTACAATTGGTTTGGCTGCCGCTGTTTCCTTTATTCTTACCTGGTTTTTTGGCTATAAAGATGAAGTGAAGAATGACGAAATTGCCCAACCTGCTGAGGCTGCACAATCCAACATCGAGGATCAAGCGGATGGGATTGTGATTTATGCGCCGATGAGCGGTGAAGCGATTGAGATGAAAGATGTGGAAGATGATACTTTTGCGGCTGAAGTCCTTGGAAAGGGCGGTGCAATTCGGCCATCTGAGGGTAAGGTTTATGCGCCTTTTGACGGCGAGATTGCGCTTGTATTTGATACAAAGCATGCCATTGCCCTTACCGGGCCGGACGGTGTTGAGCTTTTGATTCATATTGGTATTAATACAGTAGAGCTTGGCGGTACCCATTACAAAATCTATGTGAATGATCAGGATCAGGTGAAAAAAGGTGATCTTCTGGCTGAATTTGATATGGAAGCCATTGCAGCAGCCGGGTATAAACTGACGACACCGATTATTGTGAATAATACAGATGATTATTCGGATGTAGAACTGGTTGCCCGGGGAACGGTCAGGTCTGGAGATCCTCTGATCCGTTTGAAATAATCATGATTAATGCGCACACAGTAAAGGAGTCTTTATGAATTCTTTAACAAGAGAATTAAAATTATTTACAGATTATATTGAAACACAAAACGGTGAGACTGAAACAGAAGATGGTCGGCGTAAAGAGGGGGACTGCTGGCGTCTGAACTGGCATGTGATGCCGCCGGTGGGCTGGCTTAATGACCCGAACGGGCTGTGCTGGCTGAACGGGGCATATCATTTGTTTTTTCAGTATTCTCCGGCTCAGGCCCAGGGCGGCTTAAAATATTGGGGCCATTATACGGGAAAGGATTTGATTCACTGGGATTATCAGGGGATTGCGCTTTATCCGGACATGCCCTTTGACTGTCATGGCGTTTATTCGGGAAGTGCCCTTGTAGAGGATAACAGAGCTTACCTTTATTATACAGGCAATGTTAAATTATCCGGAGATTATGATTATATTTATGACGGGCGGGAGGGCAATACAGTATTGGCGGTTATGGAACCGGATGGCAAAATCGGTGAAAAACACCTTCTGTTAAAAAACAGTGATTATCCCCGGCATCTGTCTTGTCATGTCAGGGACCCCAAGGTGTGGAAAACAGGTGATGTTTACTATATGGTTTTGGGTGCCAGGACAAAGTCGGATCAGGGCTGTGTACTTTTATATTCATCTCTGGACCGCCTGAACTGGTTTTTGAAAAATATTCTGGAGTCGGATAATCAACTGGGTTATATGTGGGAATGCCCGGATCTGTATGTTCTTGGCGGTCAGACCATTTTAAGCTTTTCTCCTCAGGGCGTGGAGCAGTCAGGCTGG
>QFCH01001851.1_pt1 | contig 18321 bp, 14 predicted proteins | sample 5346071 | NCBI WGS metagenome assembly QFCH01 (sample SAMN09062255, study PRJNA434731) | Human gut metagenome, whole genome shotgun sequencing project. | isolation source: stool timepoint B chromium assembly | host: Homo sapiens | collected 2015
AGGTCGTTATGTCATTACTTTTGTCTGCTTTTGACAAATTCAAGAACAGCTTTATATACGCTCATTATTGGTGTTGGAATGCTGATTTTCCTCAGCGGACAGTATTACTGGCATGGAGAGCGGCTTAAGGTATCCATCTTGCTGAAACAAGCCGTGTTTGCCCTTTTGGGATGTGTCATTGTTTTTGTATCCGTTGAACCGGTGAGGGCAGGTCTTTCTTATGTCCCAAGTGCCGTAAAATATGTGAAAGTAAATGTTTTGGGAGATGAAGGCAGCGGAAAGATTGAAAAGGAAGAGCTGGGACGGCTTGAAGAAGAGGAAGAACGTCCGGGAGGGATTTTTACCGGACGGACAGTACTTTGGAAGGCAGGAATAGATACTTTTAAAGAAGCGCCTGTTTTTGGCGTTTCCCGGGAAAATATTTTTGAACGGGTTGACCGGAATCTTCATGACAAATACTGGGAAAAAGATCTGGAACGGGGCGGGCTGCATAATATTTATCTGACAGTGCTGGTTTCTTCGGGCATTGTTGGTTTTGTAATTTTTATAGCATTTATAATCATTTATGCAGTCAAAGCTATACGGTATGCATTTTCCCAGAAGGCCAGAAAAGAGAACGGTTTTGTGCTGTGTCTGCTTGCAATTTCTGCAGTGCAGCTGATGATGGAATTTCTGGAAGCCCGGATCTTATACCAGGTGGGAATCTTTTACATAATTTTCTGGTGCATTGCCGGTTATGCGCTGTATTTTATCGATAAACCTGAAGAGAGTAAAAACAATGAACATTAATTCTTTGCTAAAAAATAAGGAAGCCCGGAAATTTGCGGCAAATACAGGATGGCTGGTATTTGATAAAGTGTTCCATATGGTGCTGTCATTGGTCGTGACATCTATGACGGCACGCTACCTTGGCACAGAGGGTTATGGGATTATCAACTATGGCTTGTCATTTATCAACATTTTTACGATTGTATGTAAACTTGGGATCGATGCAATTATAGTGAATGAGATCGTGCGGAACCAGGAGAAAAAGGGAGAAATTCTGGGAACCACAATGGTTCTTCGCCTTTTATCCAGTCTATGTTCCCTTGTTTTGACTTTTATTTTTGTGATGGTTTTAAAACCAGGGCAGGTCATTGTTATGACGATTACAATGATTCAATCGATCTCTCTGCTCTTTGTATCTCTGGATACCGTAGACTTTTATTTTCAGTCCATTTTAAAATCCAAATATACGGCGATTGCACGAAGTATATCCTATCCCCTTGTCTGTGTGCTTCGGCTGGTGTTTATATTTCTTAAGGCAGATGTCACCTGGTTTGCATGGGCAACGGTTCTGGATTCGGCGACAATCGGAATTATTTTGTTGTTTTTCTATTTCAAACGGGAAAAAGGGACGATGTCCTTTTCTATGGAACAGGCAAAGTATCTTCTGAAAAACAGTTATCCGTTTATATGGGCGAATTTGCTTGTAACCATTTATACACAGATGGACAGAATTATGGTCGGTACACTTGTGGGGGATGCTCAGACCGGTATTTATTCGGCAGCAATGACGATCGCAAACTTATGGATTTTTATTCCAAATGCGCTGATTGATTCGGCCAGGCCTTTGATTATGCAGTTAAAGGCTGACGGGAAAGAGGCGATGTATCTGAAACGATCCAGGCAGCTTTATGCAGGGGTAATCTGGTTAAGCATTGCTGCCGGTATATTTTTTACGGTATTTTCAAAGCTGGCGATCGATATTGTTTATGGATCAGATTATGCGGCATCGGTTCCGGTTTTGATGATTTTAATATGGTCCCGGTTGTTCTCTTTAATTGGAACAACAAGAAATATATGGATGATATGCGAAAACCAGGCAAAATATGTGAAATGGTTTGTTGGTCTGGGGGCTGTGATTAATGTGGTATTGAATTTCTTAATGATACCTAAAATCGGGGCCTGCGGTGCGGCAATTGCCACTTTAATTACAGAATTTGTGGCATCATTTTTGATTGTGGCGGTTGTTAAAAAGACAAGAGGTTTATTTAAAATTATTATGGAAGCCTTTTTGTTGAAAAATGTTAAATAGTCATGTGAGGAGGAATAAAGAATGAGGAAGTGGAAACAAGCTGTTTGGGCAATGGGGATCTTTTCATTTGTGCTGTGTGCCCATTCCATGGATGGCCATGCTCGGAATTTGAACAGTGTTTTACAGACTGAGACGGCTCAGACGGAAAGTGAAATTCAGACAGAGGCTTTACAGTCGGAGGCGGCTGAATCTGAGACGGTGCAGCAAAGTATGGCGGAAACCGAAGCAGAAACAGAGGTGCCAGAGAGTGAAGCAAAACAGCCGGATATGCCTGAAACGGAGGACATCGGGCCGGTTTTGCCGGATGACCCCGATCAACAGCCGGAAGACGGGACCGGAGCAGATCAAACGGTCAAAAACGGGCTTGTAACAGAAAACGGAAAAATATATTTTTACGAGAACGGCAGCAAACTGATCAATAAAGAAAAGCTTGTGGATGATCAATGGTATTATTTTCAGGCAGACGGAAGTGCCGTACAAAATGACTGGCATACGTTTAAAAATGTAAAAACATGCTATTATGATCAAAATGGCGTCATGGTTCATGGCCTTTATAAAATTGGTGACAGAACCTATGGCTTTGATGAATGGAGCGGTGCGCTTTTAAGCGGAGAGCACTGTTTTACCGATGGCAGAAGTGACCAGTGGTACTATTTTTATGAAAAAGACGATGAACATGGCCACAAAAAAGGTGAAATGGCCACGGGATGGCAAAAGCACAGCGGCAATGATTACTATTATAACGAAAAAGGTGAAATGGCTCACGGTGTATATGAAATTAACGGGGTGTCCTATGGTTTTGACGAATGGACAGGGGCTGTCTTATCCGGTGAACGCTATATAGATCATGCTTGGCGTTATTTCTATGAAGACGGTAAAATGGCCAAAGGCTGGACGGATCATCATGATCATCGTTATTATTATAATGATGACGGCAGTATGCGCTATGGAGAGTATTATATGGATAATGGCTGGTACTATTTTGATGAAGTGACAGGCATTATGGCGACAGGCTGGAAAGACCATCATGGCCAACATTATTTTTATAATTGGGATGGAACCATGGCTCATGGCGAAATGTACTTATTTGGTTACTGGTATTATTTTGATGACACAACAGGCGTTATGCTGACCGGATGGCAGGAACGGGGAAACGGCAGCAAATATTACTATGACGGAAACGGACGTATGGTCCATGGGACATATACCGTTGACGGCGTTGCCTATTATTTTGACGAGTGGACCGGCATATTAAAAACAGGATGGCGTTATGAAAACGGTTATAAAGTATTTTATAATGCAGACGGTTCGCTTTGTCAGAATGTAGACCCGATTATTGGCAGACAGTCTTCATATTATCTGAAGGTAAATACAGCAACAAATACGGTGACTGTTTTTGCTAAAGACGGGGCAAACGGATATATTATCCCTGTAAAAAAGATGCTTTGTTCAACCGGTCTTCCGGGAACGCCTACGGTAAAGGGAACTTTTACTGTTAAACGTTTAAGCTACTGGTGGACATTGATGGGACCTGTTTATGGACAGTATGTATCTCAGATTTACAATGATTATTTGTTCCATTCATCCTGGTACTATGTCAATGGAAATAAACGGTCTTTAAGTGTTTCCGAATACCGTAAGCTGGGCTCGAATGCTTCTCACGGATGCGTACGAATGACTGTTGGTGATTCAAAATGGATATTTGATAATTGTAATGGTTCTACGGTTTATATTTACAGCGGTGCGGATACAGATCCTTTGAGCAGACCTGTGCGGCCAAATCCGGTTGTTATATCCGGAGATTGGGGATATGATCCTACAGATCCGGCAATTTAATGAAAATGGAGCGTTTGATAAGTGATGAAAAGATTGAAAACAGTAATTTATGGGGCGGCAGTCGCTGGACTTTGTCTTTCCCAGGTCAGCGGTGTTTATGCAAGTGGCCTGTCTCAGACAACAATGAATACTTTTTGGGCAGAAGGGGAAACGGTTTTGGAAACCGGGACATCAGAAAGCAGTACTGAATTAGAATCTGAGACAGCATCCGATCCTCAGACTCAGGAATCCGAAAGTGTTCCGGAGACCGAGGCTCCGGAATCAGAGAGTGTCCCGGAGACAGAGGTTCCGGAATCGGAAAGTGTTTTGCAGACCGAGGCTCCGGAATCAGAGAGTGTCCCGGAGACAGAGGTTCCGGAATCAGAAAGTGTTCCGGAGACAGAGGATCCGGAACCAATAAAGGATGGCTTCGTTCATGAAGATGGTCATACATATTATTACCAAAATGGTGTGATGCTGAAAAATAAAGAACTGTATGATAAAAATAACTGGTATTATTTTGATCATACAGGAAAAATGGCGACAGGCTGGACAAAGCATCATAATAAACAATATTATTATGACAAAGATGGCCGGATGGTTCATGGCATTTATGAAATCGAAGGAAAAAAATATGGTTTTGATGAATGGTCCGGTGTGCTTTTGACTGGCGAACATCTTTTTACAGATAAAAATGACGGTTACTGGTATTATTTTTATGAAAAAGATGACAGCAAGCATAAAAAAGGCGAAATGGCTGTGGGTTGGGTAAAGCATCATTCAAAGCAGTATTATTACGATGAAAATGGTGTGATGGTTCATCATATCGTGAAAATTGATGGTAAATATTACGGCTTTAATGAGTGGACCGGTGTGCTTCTGACCGGTGAACATTATTTTACAGATGGAAGCTCTGACCAGTGGTATTATTTTTATGATGTTTCCCAGGACGGCAAGGTCAAAGGCGAGATGGCGACAGGCTGGACGGCGCATCACAACAATAAGTATTATTATAATGATAAAGGCCAGATGGTTCATGGACCGCATGAAATTGATGGTCAGTTATATATGTTTGATGAATGGCTGGGAACGATCCGGACAGGCTGGCTGCCATACCATAATGAATGGTATTATATGGATCAGATGGGCGTCATCCAAAGAGGAGAGCTCCAGCTGGATGGCCACTGATATTATTTTGATGAAAAGACAGGGATTACGGCAAATAAAGGTTTGACATATCATCATAACCACTGGTACTACTATAATGAAAATGGTCATATGCAGTACGGAGAAAAATATGTGGATGGCGGCTGGCGGTATTTTAATGAATATACTGGCGTCATGGCTATCGGCTGGACCAAACATCACGGCAATACGTATTACTATGACGGTGGCGGCAAAATGGTTCATGGAAAGCAGACGATTGATGACAGAGACTACTATTTTGACAATATAACCGGTATTTTAACCGGTGTGGACCGGGCATATCAAAACCCCAGCCAGTACTATCAAATTCAGGACAGCATATCTTTATCCGGAGGCGGATATAATCTTAGCATTGGTTATGAAGGACTTAAGGTTGCCTATGTTATGAGAGCGCTGGGCATGGGCCAGGGCGTTGGCATGCCGGCCAGCGGAGGTGCCTATTACAGTGTGACTGTAGCTAACAGAGTCAAAGCCTTTCAGTCAGGATGCGGACTCCCTGCAACGGGGATTGTTGATATATATACATGGAAGGCTTTAGGCTACAGCGAAAGCGACTGGTATAATTTAGGGGCATATGTAAGTCCCCTTCGTATTAATAAGGACAGCACAAGAAGTGACTGCATTGAAGCGATGATTCAAACAGCCTATGGCTATCTGGGTACCGACTATATTGTAGGTGCGGCAGGCGCTCCGGGAACAGGGATCGATTGCAGCGGTCTTGTAATGCAGGCGCTTTATGGTGCCGGAATTGATATGTCTCCAATTAATCCGATCCGACATTCCTATCCAGGCTATGAGTATGAATCAAGGAATATTTTCAGCTCTCCGAAACTTAAGACTGTATCTTATGGTGAACGTCAGAGAGGAGATTTGATTTTTTACAGCAACGGTAATGGTGTAATTATTCATGTGGCTATTTATCTTGGCAATAATCAGGTCATTGAAGCATGGCCAAATAAAGTTGTTGTATGGCCGATTGTGAACGGCCAGCGGTCGATTATCGCCGGTGTGCGCAGACCATTTGTATAAGTGATCAGACAGGGACGCTGGAAAGCAGAAGGATTCATGGGCTTTTCTGGCGTCCCTGTTGTCTTTGGTACTGTAGATCGATGATAAATATTACATTTTCTTGAAAATAAATAAACTTTTACTGTTTTATTTGAAATGATTGGAACGGCGTAGTATAATTAGCAAATAATGAGTTTAAAGAAAATTAAAGAGGTGTACTATGGATAAAAACAATCGGCGTCCTTCGGGCGGCTCGAGGAGAAACTCAGAGGAAAATTCCAGGAGAAGCCGCCGTAATTTTGAGGAAGATTATAAGCCGCATTACAGCGGCTCACATCCAGGCAATGCTTCAAATTCCAACAGGGGGAAAAATCCTCGGCAGATGAATGCTGCATCCGGAAACAGCCACCCAAGGCATCCGGTGGATGTTCAGTATGTAAGCCCTAAAAGGTCCTCCCGAAAGAAAAAGCATACCGTCGGCAAGATTTTGGCAATGATTCAGGGAATTTTGTCTCTGTTTATTCTGGGACTTCTGTTTCTGATTGATATGATTCCCATGAAGTTTATGGCGATCGGGGCCGGTATGCTGCTGATTTTATGGATTTTTGCATTTTTCTCCCAGTTTACCCGGGGTACCCATATTGTGGGGAAGATTGAATCTGTATTGTTAAGCATTGTTCTTGTGGCCGGAAGTTATTATTTGCTGATTACAAACAGTTTTCTGGGCAGTATTACCGGAGGTAATGTAAAAATTGATAATATTGTTATTGCTGTTTTAAAGGATGACCCGGCGCAAAGTATTGGGGATGCGGCAGATTATACTTTTGGTATTCAGACAAGTATTGACGGGGAAAAGATCCAGCATACCATTGAAAAAATCAATGAAAATGTAGGCAAAGAGATCACAACAACGAACTTTGAAAGTATTAATCAGCAGGTGGATGCCCTGTATAACGGCCAGGTTCATGCAATTATTTATAATGAAGCATTTAATGGCAATATTACAGAAAATTATCAGACCTTTAATGATGATATCCGAATTTTGGATAATATTAAAATTGAAACGAAGATCGATGCACCGACCTCAGATGCCAATGTTGTGAAGGAGCCATTTACGGTTTATATCACAGGTATTGACCAGTACGGAGATATTTCTACCGGTGGGCGAAGTGATGTGAATATTCTGGCAACTGTAAATCCGGAAACAAAGCAGATTTTGCTTACAACAACACCGAGGGACTATTATGTAGAGCTTCCAGGCGTTTCCAACGGTCAGAAGGACAAGCTGACACATGCAGGAAATTATGGTGTGGACTGTTCGATGCGTACACTGGCGCAGCTCTATGGTATTGATATTGATTATTACGCAAAAGTTAATTTTACATCTGTTGTTAAGATTGTAGATGAACTGGGCGGTGTCGATGTTTATGTGGAGGAAGCCTTTAACACCTTTGATGGAAAGAGCTTCCAGCAGGGAACGAATCATCTGAATGGTGAGGATGCACTCTCTTTCTCCAGAGAGCGAAAGAGTCTTTCCGGCGGGGATAATCAGCGTGGTAAAAACCAGCAGATTGTGATGACAGCGATTATAAAGAAAGCCATGTCACCGGCAATTCTTGCGAACTATGCAGGGCTTCTGGCCGGGCTGGACGGTAATTTTGAGACAAGCATGAGTATGAATGATATTACCGAACTTATTAAGATGCAGCTTAATGACGGCAGTGAATGGAATATTGTTTCCCAGTCTGTTGTGGGAAGTAATTCTGAAGGTTACTGTTATTCGGCACCGGGACAGATGCTTTATGTGATGCTTCCTGATGAGGCATCGGTAGCTGCGGCTAAAGCTAAGATTGATCAGGTATATGCCGGAGCAGTGATCAGCCCGGAAACAGAGACTGCAGTGCAGTAAAGGCTGTTTGATAAAAATTTTAAAGCGTTTTCAGACCAGGGATATTCCAGGTCTGGAAACGCTTTTTGTATTTATGGTATCGGCATTGTCCGAGTAAAGACGGTATTGCCTGAGTAAACGGTATTGACCAAATAAAGACGATATTGACTAAATATAGGTCGATATTATCTTAAATATTGTGTTACAATGAATTATATTTTATAATCTAAATCAGGCAGAGGTCAGTAAATACCCCAGTAAATCGAGAGGACCGATGCTTTGGATAATGGAGGCTTTTATGACAACCAGACAAGAAAAAACAGAGCTTGAAAGCAGAAAGCTGGGTCGGGAGGAGCAGCTTTGGATTAACCGGGAAATGGATGTTGTTTTCAGAAATGTGTGGGATAGTCAGGGCTTTACAACAAAGCACTGGCATGATGCCCTGGAAATTATCTATATTCTCGAAGGCAGTACAAAGGTTTTGATGAATCATAACTGTTATGTGATTGAAGCCGGTGAATGTATGGTCATTAACCCGTCGATTGTTCACTCCACCCAAAATGACAAGGGGAATCGGGCCATTTTGCTTCAGATTCCTACCGGGCTTATGGAGCGTTTCATGCCGGGGGCATCAAAGATCTGGCTGGATGTACCTTTAAGATCCGATGGCCGCAAGGTCATGGAACGTCTGGGATACATAAAGAAATTGCTGCTTCGGATGGATGGGGTGATGACGGCAAAGACCACCGCTTATCCGTTCCGGTTTAACAGTCTTTTGCTGGAGCTTTTGTACCAGATGTACCATTATTTTAAAAGCGATCTGGTAAAGTATTCGGTATCCGGTGATATCCATAAGGAGGGGGTAAGGCTGTCCACAGTGCTGGATTATACGGCTGCCCACTATACCCGGCCGATATCCATTGCGGAAGTGGCAGGACTTATTCATCTGCAGCCCGAATATTTTTGCAGATATTTTAAGCAGTATATGGGGCTGACTTATATGGAGTATTTAAATGAACTCAGGCTGTCTTATATTTGCCGCGACCTGTTTGAGACAACGCTGCCGCTGTATCAGATTTTGGACCGTCACGGCTTTAAAAATTACAAGGTATTCCGCAAACTTTTCAAGGAGCGGTTTAATGCGACGCCTGGACAGATACGTCAAAGATTTGCCCGGGAGCAAATCAAGGGTTAGGAGGTATTTTAGATGAGATTTCAAAATGGCAACTGGCTAATGAAGGAAGGATATGCCCGTTTTTCACCAAAGCAGGTGTTTGAGACTGAAAGGGATGCGCACCAGCTTATTTTAAGAACACCTACAAAAGGCAACGGTGGGATTAACGGTATAATGCTGACACTTCGAATTACGGCACCGGCACCGGAAGTTATTCGGGTGCAGACCTGGCATTACATGGGTATGCGTCATCGGGAACCGGAGTTTGAACTGAATCTTGCAGACAATGCCCCTCTTCAGATCGATGAAGATGAGGAGACATTGACAGTTCACAGCGGACATCTGAGCCTTGTGATCGGCAAAAAAGAATGGTTTATGCGGTATGAGCGGGATGGAAAACTGGTAACTAAAAGTGATTCCTCGGATCTGGCCTACATTAAGACAGACTGGAAAGGAGATTTTTACAGCTATAACGGTGATGCTGCCTATATGACTCAGCAGCTGGGACTTTCTGTTGGCGAATTGATTTACGGCCTTGGTGAGCGTTTTACACCTTTTGTTAAGAATGGACAGACCGTTGACGTATGGAATGAAGATGGTGGTACAGGTACAGATCAGTCTTATAAAAATATTCCATTTTATCTGTCAACAAGGGGCTACGGTGTTTTTGTCAATCATCCGGAAAAGGTTTCTTATGAAATCGCTTCAGAAAGCGTGACAAAGGTGGGGATTTCCGTGCCTGGAGAATATCTGGATTATTTCCTGATTGACGGACCGACCATGAAAGATGCCCTTGTCCGTTATACCGATTTAACCGGAAAGCCGTCCCTTCCTCCGGAATGGACATTTGGCCCATGGCTTTCCACATCCTTTGTGACAAGCTATGATGAAAAGACCGTCATGAGTTTTATTGATGGTATGCTGGACCGTGGTATTCCTTTAAGCGTTTTCCACTTTGACTGTCTGTGGATGAAGCTGTTCCACTGGACAGATTTTTTATGGGACAGCAAAATTTTCCCCGATCCCGAAGGGATGCTGCGCAGAATTCATGAAAAAGGAATTAAGGTTTGCGTGTGGATTAATCCATATATTGCCCAGGCTTCCGTTTTGTTTGAGGAAGGTGTTAAAGGCGGCTATTTTCTTAAACGAGCCAATGGAGATGTATGGCAGTGGGATATGTGGCAGCCGGGGATGGCCATCGTAGATTTCACCAATCCCGAGGCCTGCCGTTGGTTTTCCGATAAGCTTAAAGGCCTGATGGCTATGGGTGTGGACTGCTTTAAAACAGATTTTGGCGAACGTATACCTACGGATGCGGTTTACTTTAACAATGCTGACCCGGAAAAAATGCACAATTATTATTCTTATATTTATAATAAAACGGTTTATGAAACCATTGAGTCTGTCAAAGGCAAAGGCGAGGCCGTACTTTTTGCCCGTTCGGCAACCGTGGGCGGACAGCAATTCCCTGTACACTGGGGCGGTGACTGTAATGCCACCTATGAATCCATGGGTGAAAGTCTTCGGGGCGGTCTTTCTCTGACCAGCAGCGGTTTTGGTTTCTGGAGCCATGATATCGGCGGCTTTGAAAATACTGCAACACCGGATCTTTATAAACGCTGGTCGGCGTTTGGCCTTCTTTCCTCTCACAGCCGTTTTCATGGCAGCAGCAGTTATCGTGTGCCATGGGTATTTGATGAGGAATCCGTGGATGTTGTACGTTTCTTTGCAAGACTGAAAATGTCACTGATGCCGTATCTTTATGCCCAGGCAGTACGCACATCAGTCACTGGCCTGCCTCTGATGCACAGCATGGTGATGGATTTCACCGATGATCTTAATTGTCATTATCTGGACAGACAGTATATGTTTGGAGAAAATATAATGATTGCGCCAATATTTAATGCCGAGGGCATTGGACAATACTATTTGCCGGAAGGCACATGGACAGACTATCTGACAGGAGAAGCTGTACAGGGCGGCCGTTGGTATGAAAAGAAATATGATTACCTGAGCATTCCGATGTTTGTCAAAGAAAACAGTATTATTGCCCAGGGCAGCCGGGATGATGTGCCGGAATATGATTATTCTGATCATGTGGAATTTAGAGTTTACGAGCCATCAGGAGAAGCACAGAGTGTGATCTATGAACATGGAATCCGGACGGCCAGCCTGAAGTCTGAATTTAAGGATGGATGTCTGAAATTGACGGCTCAGACAAAACAGCCCTACAGCATTCGCCTTGTCAACCGTCTTGCTGCCGGCGGAGAAGGCGGGGATTTTGAAATTCAGGGAAATGATACAGTTATCAAACCCCATGGCAGTGTTGTCAGTTGCACAATCCGGTAAGGAATGGGTTGATTTTTCCTGCCAGGTCATCGATTGGCTCAGATATATGAAGTAGAGTTATATGGAAAAAATGAAATAAAATTGTATGTGCCCAGGCGCTCAGATGCTGGTTGATATCCAGGATCTGAGCGCCTGTTTAATGATGGGGATTGTACATTTATTGATGTGGTGTATGCGTTTATATAATGGATTACGATAATTTTAATATTTATAACGACAATTCGTTATAAATATGATATGCTAGGGGCAAGGCAAGGGGGGCGGGGATGAAAAAACAGGTAAAAGATGAGGAGACTGTCATCAATGAAGCGCTGCGGCGGTTTAATGATGAAGATCTGTGGGCGCTGGCCGACAAGGCCGATGGTGACCGGTCATTTGAATTTTCGGAGGAAAAGGTGGATCAGATGCGCCGGATTTTAAACACATATATCGATAGGGATTGAATACCCATTTACATTTCTTAAAAAACATTCTATAATCCATATCAGGAGAGACCACGGGAAGGAGTTCCTGTGAATTCAAAAAAATTAGTTCAAATTTCATTGTTCAGCAAGTGTAAATTTCTAAAGCATGATTGGGACAGGCTGATCCATCTGATTTATCCCAGGCGCTGCCCTGTTTGCGGCAAAATTGTGGGCAGCCGTCCTGGAAAACCGGTGCAGTATGTGCATAGCGGCTGCCTTGGGAAGCTTAAGTGGGTATGTGAGCCCTGTTGTTTAAAATGCGGGAAGCCGGTGGCCAGTCCGGTTCAGGCGTACTGTTTTGATTGTACACGGCGGCCGAAAAGCTTTGACGGCGGCATTTCTGTCTGGGTTTATACAAAAGAAATGTCCGTTTCTATTGCCGGTTTTAAATATCATGGCCGTCAGGCGTACGGTGATTTTTATGTACAATCCATTCTTTTGTGTCATGGCACCTGGATCAGAAGTCATGCCATTGATTGTATTACGGCAGTGCCTCTTAATTATTTGAAACTGCAGAAACGTGGATATAATCAGGCCGGAATTCTGGCAAAACGTCTGGGTCGGGCACTGAATATTCCGGTGGATTTACAGCTTCTTGTGCGGAATCGCTACACAAAGCCTCAGAAGGAGCTTAGTCCCAGAGAGCGAATGGAAAATTTGAAAAAGGCCTTTGAGCCTGGAAAAAATGCGGGGCAATACCGCACGGTTCTTATTGTGGATGATATTTATACAACGGGAAGTACAATGGAGATTTGCAGCAGTATTTTAAAAAGCAGGGGGACACAGCGGGTTTACATTTTAAGTTTATGTATTGGGAGCGACTGTTAAATTTTATAAATTCTTTAGTCCTGGGACAGAATTTATTTAAATTTATTATTTATAATAGGCGTATCAATTGAACGCGTCATGGAATTTGCAAAATCAAAATGCTTTTGCAGGATGACATACATAAACGGGGGACCGAGCATGAAAGAAAAATTTTTTAATGTAAAAATCCTGATCTTTGTACTCTTTGTTTTTAAAATGCTTGTTTACTATACGGCCGTGGATATTCCGATATTGGGAAACTGGGCTTTTTTGCTTACGGTGGCCGTGTTTGCAGTAACAATGTATTTATATAAATATGCAGGGCGAAGGACAAAACTGACTTTGAGAGTCATCTATGTTATATTTACCATTGTTTTATTTGTAGATGTTATTTATTACAATTATTTTAATCAGCTTGTTTCGGTGAATCAAATCTGGCAGATTAAAAATATGAAGGGTACAGAGGATAGTGTAAAATCTGCAATTCCGTTGATGAGTCTTTTTATTCTTGTGGATTTACCGGTGCTGGCCTATGTGATTCATAAGCATAAAAATAAAGACTTACCGGTGAACGGCAACCCTAAAAAACAGAGGCTGGTCGGCCTGTGTCTGATTGCGGCTTTAATTGTGATTGCGGTCAACCCCTTTCATTTTCCCAGCTTTCAGAAAATTAACAGTACAGAGGCGATTACGACCCATATTAAGGATGTTGTAGATTCTACGGTGGGGAAACTTATTTATTCTCAAAGTTCTCTGGGCGAAATTCTGCAGAAAAAGGCAGTTTCCACAGAAGCCCTGTCACAGGTATCTGAAAGTGTGAGCAGTACAGAAGGGGAAAATGACAGTAGTTTGGATGCTTACGCCGGAATCGGAGAGGGTAAGAACCTGATTGTCATCCAGATTGAATCATTTCAAAATTTTGTGATTAATGCTTTTTATAATGGTCAGGAACTGACACCGAATCTTAATAAGCTTTTGAAAGATGATACCCTTTATTTTAATCATTATTACACCAATATGGGCAAAGGCAATACATCGGATGCGGAGTTTTCCACCCAGACCAGTCTTTATCCGGTCATTGAAGGGGCCAGCTATGATTTGTATATGGATAATGATTACCGGGCGCTGCCGAAGCTGCTTAAGGAAAAAGGCTACAATACATCAGCAGCTATTGGAGATGATAAGGATTTTTATAACAGAAATACTGTATATGAGCATCTGGGCTATGATATTTTCTATAATGAAGATAACCTGGAAATGGATGAAATTTCCGGTCTGGGACTTTCCGACCAGTCTATGTTCCGTCAGATGAGCGAGAATCTTAAACAGCAGAAAACGCCGTTTTACAGTTTCCTTATTACACTGACCAATCATTATCCGTATGTGATGGATGATCCGTCCATGGCGACTTTGGAGCTTAAGGCTGAAGATGAGGATACAATGTTTGGCAATTACCTTCAGACAATTCATTATACGGACGCTGCTATTGGGGCATTTATTGATCAGCTGAAGGCTAACGGGATTTATGACAACACGGTGATTGCCATGTATGGCGATCATCACGGGCTGAATTGTCTGGATGAGGAAAATTATGAGAAGATGACTCAGTATCTGGGCTATGCGTATGATTATGATTGTATGCTTAATATTCCGCTGGTGATTCATATACCGGGGCTGGGCGAAGCCAAAACTGTGGAAACGGTCGGCGGCCAGGTGGATTTTCTGCCTACAATAGCCAATATGTTTAATCTTGATCTTTCGGAAAGCGTGACCTTTGGACAGGATCTGCTGAATGCAGACAGCGGTTATGTGGCAACAGTGGCTTATATGCTTCAGGGTTCATTTTTTAAGGACGGCATCATGTACGAGGTTGGCCGGGACGGTTCATTTGAAAACGGCCGTGCTGTGGACTTGAATACCCATCAGGAGATTCCTTTAAATGATGAACTGAAACTGGATTATGAAAAGGCGCTCACATTGACTGAAACATCCAAATATATTCTTGAGCATAATCAGGCGGTTACTGCCGATGAACATCTGGAACAGCTGCTGGAGACAACCGGTGAGGCGCTTGAAGAAAGCACAGAATCCCCGGAAGAAGATACGGAGCGTTTAAAGGAAGAAATGGTTCACGATATACAGACACAGGAAAACAAAAAATAAATGATCACTGACTGGCTGCCAGGCATATTTTTAAGGACCCTGGCAGCCGTTTTTTGTGGTGTTATCGATAATTATTTTGCAAAATGATGTTGACGAACCAGTGCTGTTTGTGCTATAGTTAATTCGCTATGGAAGGCGGTCTTTTTTTTATGCCTAAAAATTAGACCAAACAACACTACTTCAATTTCTTACTGAAATTTTTATATTTCAGCGGAATTGAAACAATAAAAATATATGGAGGTGGAAGTTGTGCGCGTTAAAATAACATTGGCATGTACAGAATGTAAACAGCGTAATTACAACATGACAAAAGAGAAGAAAGCTCACCCGGACAGAATGGAAACAAAGAAGTACTGCAGATTCTGTAAAGCACACACATTACACAAAGAAACAAAGTAATCGGATAATTACAAGGAGTAGTGATGAGCATGGGTGACACAGCTGAAAATGTTAAGAAACCCAGTAAATTCAGCCAGATTAAGGCTGAGTTTAAGAAGGTCGTTTGGCCTGATAAGCAAGATGCGGCAAAACGCACAGTCGCTGTTGTTGTAATTTCCGTTGTACTTGGAGTGATTATCGCTATTCTCGATTTTATCTTTAAGTACGGTGTGGATTTCCTTATATCATTATAGGAAAAGGTGAGAATATGGCAGAAGCAAAGTGGTACGTAGTGCATACCTATTCAGGCTATGAAAACAAAGTAAAAGCAAATATCGAAAAGTCCATCCAGAATCTTCATCTTGAAGATCAGATTCTCAGTGTTGAAATTCCTCTGGAAGATGTTGTCGAAGTTAAAAACGGCAAAAAGAAAACAGTGCAGAGAAAGCTCTTTCCGGGGTATGTGCTGCTTCATATGGACATGAACGACGAGACCTGGTATGTCGTGCGTAATACCCGCGGTGTGACTGGCTTTGTCGGACCGGAGTCCAAACCGGTACCCTTGACAGAAACGGAGATGGCCAAGATGGGGCTTCGTCCTGAAACCATTGAAATTGACTATGAAGTCGGTGATATGGTACAGGTTATTTCCGGTGTCTGGGAGAACAAAGTCGGACAGATCAGAGCAATCAACATGAGCAAGCAGACAGTTACTGTCGGTATGGACATGTTTGGCCGTGATACAGCCGTGGAAATCAGTTTCTACGATATTAAAAAAGCGTAACTTTTAAGAACAGTCGGTCAGAGTAGACCGGCGGTGGGAGGGAATGTCCCGCATTACCACAATATTCAGGAGGTGCCTAAACTATGGCAAAGAAAGTAACAGGATATATTAAATTACAGATCCCTGCTGGTAAGGCAACACCAGCACCACCAGTTGGTCCTGCATTAGGACAGCATGGTGTTAATATCGTTCAGTTTACAAAGGAATTTAATGCAAGAACAGCTGATCAGGATGGAATGATCATTCCTGTTGTAATCACAGTTTACAACGACAGAAGCTTCAGCTTTATCACAAAAACTCCGCCAGCTGCAGTATTATTAAAGAAAGCCTGCAAGATTCAGTCTGGTTCTGCGAACTCCAAGAAGACAAAAGTTGCTTCGATCTCCAAAGCAGAATTACAGAAGATCGCTGAATTAAAGATGCCGGATTTAAATGCTGCATCTGTTGAAGCTGCCATGAGCATGATCGCCGGAACAGCTCGTAGTATGGGTATTACAGTAGAAGACTGAGACCTGTGTAAACAATAGTGGGAGGGTAGCTCCCGATATGACCACAAGGAGGATTTTATAATGAAAAAAGGTAAGAGATATGTTGAGGCTACAAAGTTAGTAGACCGCGCAAATCTTTATGATGTAGAAGAAGCAGTAGCTCTTGTAAAAAAAGCTGCCAGCGCAAAATTCGATGAAACAGTAGAAGCGCACATCCGTCTTGGCGTTGATGGACGTCATGCAGATCAGCAGGTTCGTGGTGCGGTTGTATTACCTCACGGAACAGGTAAAAAAGTTCGCGTTCTTGTTTTCGCAAAAGGTGACAAAGTTGCAGAAGCAGAAGCAGCCGGTGCAGATTTTGTTGGCGGCGAGGAACTGATTCCAAGAATTCAGAACGAAGGCTGGTTAGATTTTGACGTTGTAGTTGCTACACCGGATATGATGGGTGTTGTTGGTCGTTTAGGACGTGTACTTGGACCAAAAGGCTTAATGCCTAACCCAAAAGCCGGTACAGTTACAATGGATGTTACAAAGGCTGTAAACGATATTAAAGCTGGTAAGATTGAATACAGACTTGATAAGACAAATATCATTCATGTTCCTGTCGGAAAAGTTTCTTTCACAGAAGAACAGTTAGCGGACAACTTCCATACATTAATGGGCGCAATCATTAAGGCAAAACCATCAGCTGCTAAAGGCCAGTATTTAAGAAGTGTTGTAATGACTTCAACAATGGGACCTGGAATTAAGATCAACACTGTAAAATTAGGCTAATAAAAAAGTTTATGGTTGGTGATTGACAGCCAATATATATTATGCTATAATAGCAAAGCGAATGCTGCCAGAGACAGCAGGTGCCGTAAGGCATAAGTTGAAAACGCCTGCCGAGGAAGATTATAAGCGCACTCATTTTTGAGTCTATCTTATAGTAATTTAACCTCTTTGTCCTGCGGGCAAAGAGGTTTTTCTTTTGGCGGTACCCCAGCTTGACTTGGGACGTAAAATCTATAAGGAGGTGCACCAAAATGGCAAAAGTAGAATTAAAACAGCCGATCATTGAAGAAATTTCCGAATTACTCAATGGTGCTGAAGCAATGGTACTTGTGAACTACCGTGGTCTTACAGTTGAAGAAGATACAAAGCTTCGTAAAGCTTTAAGAGAAGGTGGCGTAACATACAAAGTATATAAAAATACTTATATCAAACGTGCAATCGCTGGTACAGAGTTTGAAGCAGTTGCAGAACTTCTTGAAGGACCTACAGCAATCGCTGTAAGTAAGGAAGATGCGACAGCTCCTGCAAGAATTCTTGCAGAAAACATTAAAACAATGCCTAATCTTGAATTCAAGGGCGGTGTTGTTGGCGGTGAATACTATGATGCTAAGATGATCCAGGTGATCGCAAGCATTCCTTCCAGAGATGTTCTTCTTGGAAAATTACTTGGAAGTATCCAGTCACCGATTACAAACTTTGCTCGTGTTATTAAGCAGATCGCTGAAAAAGACGAAGCAGTGGCTTAATACAGGACAGACGATGACAAAACGTTCACGGCTGAGCGTAGTGGCCGGTGGATGATTAAAAAATATAATATTTGGAGGTAAATATCATGGCAAAATTAACAACAGCTGAATTTATTGAAGCTATTAAAGAATTATCCGTATTAGAATTAAACGAATTAGTAAAAGCATGTGAAGAAGAATTTGGTGTATCTGCAGCAGCA
>QFCH01001204.1_pt1 | contig 18305 bp, 17 predicted proteins | sample 5346071 | NCBI WGS metagenome assembly QFCH01 (sample SAMN09062255, study PRJNA434731) | Human gut metagenome, whole genome shotgun sequencing project. | isolation source: stool timepoint B chromium assembly | host: Homo sapiens | collected 2015
ATCGTATTCCCGGACTTTCTTTTTCAGCTTCCCATAGTCGGCGTAAAGGGCTTCTTTCTGCGCTTGGAGGGCTTCATATTCCGATTGCAGCGCGGCGAGGTTCGGGAGCTTCGCAATGCCCGACGCTTTCAGCGACCTTGCGGCGGCTTCATGTAGGATAATCGCCTGTTCCTGTCCGGCGCGGTACTTCTCCCTGTTCCTTGCCTTGCGGTATGCGTCATAGACGGGCTTTGTCTTTTGGTAGGTGGAAACATTCTTGATAAGCACCGCCATGTCCGCAAGCCGCTTTTCCGCGTTCTTCAATGCGTCTGCCGCCTGTCCGCTTTCCGCTGCCATTTCCTCAATCCGGCTGACTAAATCCGCGTACTGTTCAATCTTGTGTTCCGTCAAGAAATTCATGGTCTTTGCCGCCTGTTTCAGATTGTGGATTTTCGCCCATTGTTCGTAGCCCTTACTCTGCGCCGCCTTGATACTGTTCTCAATGTCGATAAGCAGCGAAACGCCGCGCTGCTCTCCGGGGGCTTTCGCCGCCTTTGCCCGTCTGCCCGCTATCCGTTCCCTTATGGCTTCCTCTGTATAGTCTGCGCCGAGGGTTTTTAGGCGGGTGAAGCGTTCCTGTCCGGGGGCGCGGCATGATACATATTTCCCCGGCTTTATCTCATAGCCCGCCGCCTGTAACCGCTGCAACAATTCCTCAAAACTGGAAACTTGGGGGATAAGCGCGTCAACGGCAATCTTTAGCTTGCCTTTCCAACTTGTACCCGTCTTTTCCGCTTGATATTCCGCATAGCTCTTTCCCTTGCTTCCCTTGCCGGGGACGACGACGGACAAGCCATTCTCCCGGCACAGCTTGTCGCTCATGTTCCGTATGCCGTAATAGCTCCTTTTGTTGGAATTGTACTTGTGGTGGTCTACAAAATTCACCGCGCAGAAAATAATGTGGTTATGGATATGCCCCTTATCAATGTGCGTCGTCACAACATATTCATGCTGCCCCTTTGTCACCGCGTCGGCAAGCTGTTTTCCGATTTCATGGGCTTTCTCATAGTCTACCTCTCCCGGCGCAAAGGACTGTATCAAGTGAAAGGCTAAATTGTTGCCCTTATCCAGTGCTTGCGAGAGGGTATAGCCGAACTCAATATCTGCCGTTTCATAGGAGCAGCCGAAAGAGGATATGAGCATTTTCCCGTCCGTTTTGTCCGGGTTTTCGATATAGTCAAGGGCTTTGCTTAGGGTGCTTTTAACAGGCTTAATCTTTGTAACCGCCATATCTCCGCAAGCACCCCCTTTATTTCCTCTATGTCCTCTTGGTATGCGTTCCCCGTCGCGTTCACGCGGCGGGCTATCTGGTTGACGTTGACACCGATTTTCTGTATCTCTGCGGTCATTGCCTTTATATCGGCGTGGTCTATCTGAATGATATACCCGTCAATGGCAATCTTCCGCAGATATGCCGCCATGTTCCGGGTGGGAACGAGCTTCATTTTTTCCAGTATTAAATCCCGTTCCGCTTCCGTCACTCTGAATTTGATTTGCACCGTCCTTTTCCGTCCGTCCATTGCTTCGCTCCTTTCCTTTCCGTTCCGAGGGTTTGGGACACTTCCCAACAAGCAATTTTCAACCGACGCGCCGCAGCGCGGGAGGGGGAAAATACGGAAGTGGGTACCCGCTTCCTATGCTTGCTATGAATATTTTTATCCCTTATGCCCTTATGCCTTACTACGGAGCTATGCCCGGTTTTGCCAAACTTACGCAAAAGAAAAACGCTGCAATCCTCAAAAAAGATTACAACGCTCTCTATACCCTGTTCACTTGTGACGGACACCTCTTATCTGCCCTCTGTTTCGACTTCCGCTATCTCCTTTGCCGTTGCGCTCACAATCCGTATGCCCTTATCGCTCATACCGTCAAGGAGCGCGTCAAGCTGCCGCCGCTGCGTGTTCTTTTCCGGCGGCGTTTCCAAAAGGAACTGGTCTACGGATATATTGTAGCGGAGCATAAGCTCAAAGAAAATCTGTAAACTTGGGTGCTGCCCCTTGTTCTCAATGTTCGCAAGGTAGCGCGGCGAGATAAACATTTCGTCGCTCACTTTCTTGCGGCTCTCCTTGCGCCCTGTCCGCGCCGCCTTTATCGCTGCCCCAAAAGCCTTGAAGTCGTATTTTGGTACTGGTCTTTTTGCCATAATTATTCACCCTATTACATTTTACTGTTCACCTTTCTTCTTGGATATGTCTACACTGTTCTATTAGTTAGCCAAAATAATTCATATGTATATGTTGACAACTATCCGCTTTTTTTGTATAGTATTATTAAAAGGGGGAAATGTTTATGTTACATAGCATGCGTATTCGATAAGCATTGAAATCAAAAAAGATTTTTCCCATTTTCAATATGGGCTTTTTTGTCATGCTTATTTTGCGTATGCTATACAACAAAACTAACGATGTATAGACATAGTATAAAAACTATGCCTTAATTTTGTTGTAGTGTTATATGTATAAATGCAGGTCAATGCTCATGTTGAGAATTGACCTGTATTTTTTTGCGCAAAAGGAGAAATATTATGCTTGAAAAATATTGGATAAAATGTCCAATTTGTAACGGAAAGACGAGGGTTCAAGTATTTTATAATACGGTATTAAGAAATTTTCCTCTTTTCTGCCCTAAATGTAAATTAACACATATCATTGATGTTGAAAAATTAGAAATCATAATCAAAAACTCTGAAAAACAAAAGGAAGGATATTAAATGAAACACTTACCTAAAAGTACACCTACGGAAATATTGAATGACCCATACGGATTTACTTACAAAGAAATGTCGGAAGTAATTGGAGAGGATAAAGCAAGAGCCTTATATACGGAATTATATAAACAGCCATTTCACAAAAAAAATCTATCAATATCAACAAAAAAAGTCTATAAAAGTAGCGATACTGAAAAGTATGTTTATGAATTGAAAGACAACAGGTATATCGAAACGGTTTTTATTAAACGGCGAGATGGTGGGACTGTTTGCGTAAGTACGCAAGTTGGTTGTTCTGTTGGCTGTATTTTTTGTGAGTCCGGACGCAATGGTTTTGTTCGTAATCTAACACCGTCTGAAATTGTGCAGCAGGTCATATTGATACGTCAAAAAGTAAATCGTATCGTTTTTATGGGAATGGGAGAACCTTTATTCAATTACGACAACTTGATTGCAGCAATCCATATTCTTCGAGATAGAAATGGACTTAACTTTCCAACCGACGGCATTACCGTATCAACAGTTGGTCCAGTTAATCAATTAAAAAAATTGCGCGAAGAACATCTAAAAATTCAGTTGACAATATCTTTACATGCAGCAACACAGGCTGCGAGAAACTGTATCATTCCTCATATGCACATGTACGCTATTGAAGATGTTGTTAAGCAAGCATTGTCCTATTCACAAAGGCATAATCGAAAAGTGGTATTTGCGTATTTGCTTTTACCAGGTATAAATGACCGTTCCTCAGATATAAGGCAACTTGCAAAATGGTTTAAGGGCAAAAATGTTATGATTAACGTGCTGCAATACAACCCGACGAGTAATTCAAAAATTAGAGCACCACAAAAACAAGAAATGGTTGCGTTCAAACATCAATTAGAGCAAACAGGACTTGAAGTTACCATGAGAGTTTCTCATGGTAGAGAGATTAAAGCAGCTTGTGGACAATTAGCTAATACATATAATAAAGCCAAAAAACAACAAAAATAATTTAATTAAAAGAGCCAGACGCACAGACGCAGAGCCGATAATATGCAGTTTGAAATACTGCTGTTATCGGCTCTTTTTTGATTTTAATTTGTGCCCCCAATAACCATATTGGAGCAAAATCAGAACTGTTGCTTGTCGTTCTTTGATTTCCGCAGCAGCTTTGAAAAATCAAAGCCGCCGTTTCTTTTTATTTTCTGATGAAATGACGCGGTATCACTGTTAAAAGCGGCGGCTAAAGGAGGTAGCCGCCATGAAGCACATACCCTATCGACAAAATCCGACGGTCATTGACTTATCAAAAAAAGCCCGACCACCGTCGGGAACCTCTCCACCCTTGAATATGAACTGTCTAATCATCTAAATACTACTTACAATACCTATACGCCTGTCCGGGCTTTTCGGACAGGCGTATTTTGCTGCTCAAAAAATTTTTTGAAAAAAATCCGAAAATCTTCGGCGTTTTTTTCAAAAGGCAGTATTGCCCCGCGAAAAGGGGGAAGCACCACCAACTTTCCAACGAGAAAGGGGGTGAGAATGTGGAACCTAATCGCAGGGAGTTTATAAAACAGTGCGCTTTCCAGAAGTTTTGTAATACGGTACTGCACAATGAAGCGTGTGACGCTCACAAAGAGCTGCACAGGCATAAGGCAAAGGAGATTACCTTTTCCGACTTGACCTTAGAAGAAGCGCGGCAGCTTCATACCTTTGATGAATATTTCAAAGGGGAAATCGCCTTTGAAAGAGCCGGGAAGAAAATCACGCCGAAGCTGCTTCTTGAAGCAATCCGTACTTTGCCGGAAGAAAAGCGCAAAGCCGTACTCCTGTACTATTTCGAGGGAATGAACGACACCGAGATTGCGGAGCTGTTCGATACGTCGAGAAGCACGATACAGTACAGGCGGACAAGCTCTTTTGAGCTACTAAAAAAATATCTGGAGGAAAATGCTGATGAATGGGACGAATGGTAACGAACCCGGCTACCCGGAAAATGCCCTTGTTCCTTATCCTGTCATTGTGGCAGCGACAAAGGGCGACCCGGACGCCATGAAGATTGTCTTGCAGCATTTCAGCGGCTACATAGCCCGCCTCTCCATGCGGAAGCTGTACGACGAGCGCGGGAACGTCTATTTTGGCGTAGACCACGACATTCGGGAACGGCTGCAAGCAAAACTGATGATGGCTGTCCTCACCTTTAAGGCAGAGGAATAAACCGCAGCGGCGGCGGGACGCTTTCTCTCTCCCCCTTTTCCGTTCCGCTGCTGACGCGGCAGCAAAGCCATTCTGAACCTTGACAAAGAAAGCGGCGCAAGATAACGGCGGCGCAGCATAGGGCAAATCGGATACGTTCCTTTTGCGCCGAGCCATACGGCGGGTGCGCCATGACGCTATCCGGGTGAGGTTATCCCCGCCCGGACAGCCGAGCGACCAACACCGCGCCGGAAAGCAAGTGTAGCGGCTTGCGGGCGACGACACGCAAAATATACAATGATACTTCCTTACAGCCACAGTCCGAGCGTTAAGAGCGTCGCAGGCAATGGGTAGGGCTGCATGAGAACCATGCGGGGGTGCAATTCCCATGAGGTTATGCTAATAACCGTCCGATTAAAGCTCTCTTTCTACTTTTGAAACTATTGTACTCTATTGAAAGGGGGACATTTTAATGAATATTACTGATGTGCCTATCTGGGAGAAGTACACGCTCACCATTGAGGAAGCGTCAAAATATTTCCGTATCGGGGAAAACAAGCTGCGTAAATTAGCGGAAGAAAACCCGGCTGCCGGGTGGGTGATTATGAACGGCAACCGTATTCAAATCAAGCGAAAACAGTTTGAAAAATTCATTGACACTTTGGAAGTTATATAGTGAAATCGAGCCTTGAATGTGGTATAATAGATACAAGCATATCAAGGCTCTTTCCGTCATGGAAAGGAGCATGACGAACAATGTCGGAGAAAAGACGAGATAACAGGAACCGCATTTTACGCACAGGAGAGAGCCAGAGAAAAGACGGAAGATATGCTTACAAATATATAGATACCTTTGGGAACCCGCAATTTGTTTACGCTTGGAAGTTAGTACCTACCGACAAGACCCCGGCGGGAAAACGTGAAGATATTTCGCTTCGGGAAAAGGAAAAAGAGATACAGAAAGACCTTGACGACGGGATTGACACGTTGGGAAAGAAAATGACTGTCTGCCAACTCTACGCAAAGCAGATAAGGCACCGGGCAAATGTACGGCATGGCACAAAACAGGGGCGCAAGCAGCTTATGAGGATTTTGGAAGAAGATAGTCTTGGAGCTTGCAGCATTGAGAGCGTGAAGCTGTCCGACGCGAAAGAATGGGCTTTACGCATGAAAGATAAGGGCTATTCATTCAAGACAATCAACAATCACAAGCGTTCTCTGAAAGCTGCCTTTTACACAGCCATACAGGACGATTGCATTAGGAAAAATCCCTTTGACTTCCAGTTGAACACCGTTTTAGAAGATAACACCGAACCAAAGGTACCTCTATCCCCAACACAGGAAGCGTCTTTCCTGTCCTTTGTGCAGAGTGATAAAGTCTATCAGAAGTATTACGACGAGATTATCATACTGTTAGGAACAGGGCTTCGCATTTCTGAACTCTGCGGACTGACTGAAAGCGATATTGACTTTGAGCATAAGCTAATCAACGTAGACCACCAGCTTTTGAAAGTATCGGGAGTTGGGTATCATGTTGAAACGCCAAAGACAAAAAGCGGTATCAGACAAATTCCAATGAGTACCAAAGTCTATGAAGCGTTCAAGCGTGTGCTGAATGACAGGGGACGGGCAGACAATTTTATTGTCGGCGGTTACAGCAGATTTTTATTCCTTAACCGGAACGGGCTACCGAAAGTAGCAGTCAACTTTGAAACCATGTTCCGGGGGCTTGTGAAGAAGTACAACAAAAGCCATGAGGAAGCCTTACCGAAAGTGACAACGCCCCATACCCTACGCCATACGTTCTGTACCAATTTAGCAAACGCCGGAATGAACCCGAAAGCATTGCAGTATATCATGGGACATTCCAACATCAACATGACGCTGAACTATTACGCCCATGCTACCTCTGATAGTGCAATGGCAGAAATGGAACGGCTGATTGCTTAGTAGTAGATAGAGGTTTTACTACTTGATTTACTACTTTTGGACGCGAAAACATGAGGGGAAATGAGAATATATAAGAGCTTCTTCCGATTTGAAAAATGCCGGAAAGCCTGTAAATACAGGCTATACCGGCTTATGAGAACTTATAAAGAGATAGTCAAAAACTATATTTTGATTTAATAAAAATTAGTACACATCCTCTGAACATCTTCAATATCAAAGAGAACTCCTTTTGGAAATAATTGTTTTAATTTCCTCATTCCATCTGCACTATAATCACTTGGAATAATCTCCTTACTCCTTAAAAAAGCACTATTATTAAAAATTGTTATTACTCGATTTTTCAACTCTATAACATGCTTAATACCTTCAATATCTATTTTTTTATCCTTCACGTACTCACGAATTAATAAGCAATCTTCCACCCCGCTCAAGATTGCAACATCAAGTTTCTTGTTCCACAAATATTTCTCATAATCTTCATAGTCTTTCACTAAATGTGAAATCCTATCAATATCCCTTACTCCTCGTTCAAGTTCTGATGCATCAACTTCTTCAAGTTTTTTGGAATCCCAAAGTGGAGTACTGTCCATATCTCCAACATTAATAATGTTGAAAAATTTAAATTCACAACTACATTCATCAATAGTTCCCAAAGCCTTAAGCTGATCGATATCTTCATTAATCTTATCATCCAAAGTTCTTATTTTTTCATTAAATTCAGAGTTAGATGATACTGTTTTGCCAATTAATTTATCCTGAAGAAACTTTTCCCAATCATCCACATCACTCATGTCGAGTAACGCATTCATTGCATCCTTTCGTTGAATTATAGACTTCTTCAAAAAATGAACTGATTCAGCTTGAGATATGTAATAATAAACTGCAAAATTCTCTTTAGAGTATTTTAGTAAATCAAACTTAGATATACTTTCTTTCCAATCTGTATATTCTCTAATACATCTGTCTAAATTTTCAGTGGCGATACTCTCATTTATCATTCCATACTTTATAGAATCAGAATAACAGACCTTGTGCTTACTATGATCTATTCTTGCAACTAGTGACAAAAAATCACGATGCTCATTTATTAATGTACAAACTATAAAACCGTCAGAATCTGCCTCGTTTAGTAACACATTTTTCTGCAAATCTGTATTTCCTTTTTCAATACCCTCATTGAACCTAGTTATTCTATTTGAGAAAATCAATTCAATTGCATCAAAAAATGTTGTTTTTCCAAATCCATTCGGACCTGTGAGAATGATAGGATTCTTTGTATCATCTAAAATAAATTCATAATACTTGGAACCATCAAAGCATTTAAAATTTTTAAGTCTGACAGACTTTATTTTATACGGCATCTTATTCCCCTTTTTTCAATCTCTGTTTTATCTCAGACTCAATAGTTTCATCATCTTCAGGAATACTTGAAACTTTTAAGTACTCATTTATATCCAAGCAGCCATTACAAATCAACCTATGATATTTAAGTAAGCTAGAGTCTATTTTTGACTCAATTTGCTTCTCAACCGCTATTGGTTTTTCTTGCGCGACAAAATTATATTGAAGAAAAGGTATTTTGGAAAACAATCTTATAACCAATTCGTACGCATTATCCAAGTTTCGATGTACAGCAAGTTGATAATATGCATCTTCCTGGTTAGCAACCTCACTCAACACATTCGCAATGTTTTTCTCCGGACAATCAGCAATAATTTTTTTTAATTCATTTACCTGCTTGTCAGTATAGGGTAAAACAAACCTTCTAAAATACTGCGGTGACTCTTCAACTGAATATATTAAATTCCTATACTTATCTAGATTATTTAAGTGTTTTAATTTAATCGGATATATTGTAGATGTATTTTTATCAATTTGTGCAGCTATACTTGCGTTAGCATCAACAAATAAATCTTGAATTTTTCTTTTCACACCTTTTTTTTCATTGGTATTCTCATCAATATAATCTTGCTCAAGCCTCTTTAACATTGTCAGCATTGCTACGTCTGTTATATCTTCGCTAGTTGCTTCGATATAATTAATCAGGAAAAAGCTCGTCTTATCTTTTGATTCGGCTGCATAAAATTCAATACCGTCATCTTGCCATTTTTTATCAAATTCATATTCTTTAAAAATCTGTTGTATTAACTCTCTCATACAGTAATTCCCCTTTTGCAATCTCAGTATTAATCAAGCGTATTATTTTAGGCTTATTACAATCAGCTTTTTCATCTTCTATGTTGTTAGAAATGATATCCTTAATTTCTTCTAACTGTTCTCTTTCAAGTACATTCACATTGGAACCGTCTATTTTAAATGTATCATCATTAAGATGACCAGTAATAAGAGTATCACACTCGTATAGGAACGATTTATCTGGATTTTCTCTTATTCCTTTTTGTATTTTTTTTCTAAGTTTTTCCTTTTTTCGACTATCATCAAGTGATAACCAATATAGTTTTTTATTTAATGACGCCATAATTATATTTTTCTCATTCAAAGTTAAACTAGAGAATTCTTTTAACAGCTCAATCAATTGTATTTCTATTGTTTCATTACTTGGAAGATTATTAATACTCTCTGTTGGTTCTTGTAAAAGAAGATTAAAAACTAGACTATGCTGTTCTTCAATCTCCCTACCCGACAATTTCTTAAGCTGTTCCAATAAATTGCAGGTTCCCACATTTGTACACTGTTCACATTTATTTTGCTTACATTTTTCCTGTCTAAATATTTTAAATACTTCATCTATTTTACTTAGCACAAAATAATACTTAAATTCTTTGCTATCATCATAATTGCTATAGTAATCTTTGATAATTAATCCATAAAATTCATTAAATGGGATAATGCATCTATCCTGCTTGCTCTTTTGAATAAAAAAATCTGTCACATACTGTTCTATAAGACATATTCCCTTTTCATACAGGAAACCACAGTATTTATCATCCGCAAAAGTCCACTCGGGATGCATCATAGTAAGTATTTCTTTAATTATCTGAGCACCATTCCTTTTTACTTCATTTATATTATCAAATTTTATTGGCCATTCTTTAACAAAACACTGGTCTTCAACACCATTTGGATTATTAGATAAATAATCCTGCTTTCTATTTTTTATCTCATTCTCATATTGCTGAAGATCGTTTTTTATTCTTTCAATAGCATTCACAACAGAATCCCTATCATTTTTTCCTCCTGTATTATATTTAATAATGCTATATTTCGAAGCCTTCACCATATTAGATGTAACCGATTCCAATACAATATAATCATCATGGTCTTTTGATGCATCCAAATCGCCTTTTGAAACAATCTCTTTTTGGAATTCTTTTTTCAAATTCAAAATAACTGAACTTGCCTTTTCTAAAAAGTTATTTGGAATATTCTTATTTGAATTGACATGAAAATAACCCATCTCTCCACCATTTTGAATAATTCTAGCAATAAAAGCAAATTTATCATTATCATTAAGATTAACTGCACCCAGCTTCACCTGATGCAAAGACCTATATTGGCCATTCATCAGTAAAGCAAAGTCTTCCTCTCCTTCAATCTGAACATCATAGCCATCTAACGTCCTGCGCTCTGACAAGATATCCTTTATATAAGAAAGTGTGACATATAGTGCTATATTGCCCTGATATTTATAACCTTCCCATGAATTTATTGCACTATCCGGTGCTATTAAGCCCATCTATCTCAAGCCCCCTTCAATATCATGATATTTTATTTCTTTCTCCAACCATTCCACAATCTTAAAAATCCTTCTTTATATCACGCTCCTAGATATCAATTACCTTCCAATCAGGCTCCCTAAGCTTTTCATAATTTTTTTTGGTTATTATTATACCTTTATCAAACTTATCAAACTAAAATTTCGTTCGAATTTTTTGTTGTTGTACCCTTACATCCTTCATGCCAATGTCAAAAACAGACATGAACGAATATAGCCACATAATACTTTGGTAGGACAATATCTAGATTATCAAGATATTGTATATCATTCTTTCTGAAGCAATATCATTTGAATTGTTCTTTATCATTACTGATAAGTCTTCTAATATTTTCAAGCAATACTACCTTAGGTTGATAATCGTGGAGTATTTCCACAATATGATAGAAGAATGTTCCTTGCATATCTTCAATTCTTTTTTATTTCAGCATTACTAAATGGCTGATATGGGAAGCCCACACACTATAGAAAACACACTTGCCACCCAAATTCTGTATAACAATTCTAAATCTACCGCTACATGCAAATAAGTCTATTTTTCTTTAAAATGTCACAGTACTTCTTTGTGTTAATCGTATCACATGACTGATTAATGCATATTTTTTCATCAGATACCTTGTCTGTAAACCAAGTAAAAACGTTATTGTAAATTGTCTTCTTCATCTATGATTTACATAACCTCTCAATCTTTAATTTTGTTACATTTGAAGACATATTCATTCTTCAAAACTCATAACATCACCAATATCACAATTGAAATAAATTTCAAATTCTCTCCAATACATCCACTGACACTTTTTCTCCCTTCCCCTTTTTGCAATGGTAGTAGAGTTGACTCCAATATTATCTATCAGGTCCTTTTTGTATTCCATAGACCGTTATAAAAAATTTTTACTAAGTATACCTTTCTTCTCCTCAGAGAATAGCATTAAACCAACTTTCTATCTTTATATCATTATTTCTCCATATTTGCTATATAAATCTTTATATTCACAAGTTTTTATTTTTTAAGAAAAATATAGTGCTTTATTGGTTCCCAATATATTGTTGAGATTTACTTTTTATTTGGCTTAATTAACTTTTCGTGGACTTGTAACTCATTCTTGTAATGAGAAACTAAATAAATTGTGGTTCTGTAATGCTTTTGTGGTTATCGCAAATGGATAGCGTATCATCTATGCAAGCTTCTCATACAATTCATTAATGTCCATCTCCATAAACCTACGCATATATACAAATAATGTAGTATATTGGTTGATGTACTTTGTTGCTACTCCTCGATACTGGCCCAGTTTATTTTTGATGATGGAGTGAATGTGGTTTACAACGTTTAGATGTTCTACTTGATTGTAACTTTGGTTGGTCGGGATTGGTCAACTGCTAAAAATATCTCGTGTGCATCTCTATCTGTTGTGGTGACAATCCATATTTGTTCATGGGATATTTCCTCTAAACTTTGAAGGCTCGCCTCTATGGCGAGCTTTTCTGTGTTTCAAGGAAGAACCTTTAGAAGATTCAAGAACGTATGTTTCATCACACTCTACCGTTCCAGATAGTTGTATCTTTTCTGATTCCAAATACTTTTCAAGCATTCTAAGAAACTTATGACAATTTAAAAATACACATTTGATAGAATGATTTAGATGTTTCGATGTCTTATGGATAGTAACCATTGCTAAGGTATCAATACAGAACTCCACAAACTCATCTACATCAATCTTCAAAAAGGAAGTTATCATATGAGAATCATAGGTAAACATATGATTACACTCCATACAGAAATATCGCTGTTTCCCACGGGCAAAGCCCTTCTTGATCATCTTTGTCTTCTTGTAACAATAAGGACACTGAGATGGTTTATTATCACCCAAGCAATCATTTAGATTACAGAAATTGATGATTTCTCATTAAATTCGGTCCTGTTGTGATTGTGTTAGTTTATTCAAGTTAGTGATTAATTCTGTCTCATGCATAACAGATTTCTCCTTTATCATGAGACTAATCTATTATGTATTTTCAATATTGATGTGCATATGAACGCTCATCAATGATATTAAGTCCACTATGAGTTAATTAAGCCAAAATTAAAGTCTTTTAATTTTATTTATATTGATTCATGAAAGCAGTCTTCGTATAACAAATAGTCGCTTTATTGTCGACTTTTTCATTTTTCTGCCCTGTTGAGCGTATATGCAGGGCAGTAGAAGAATGGTATAATAAAGGTTATGAAAAATGGATTATTTATTACATTTGAAGGACCTGATGGAAGCGGCAAGACAACCGTAAGTACTGCCGTAACAAAGATGCTAGAAGCAGATGGTTATCAGGTACGTTATACAAGAGAACCAGGCGGTTCCAATATTGCTGAACAGATTCGTCATGTAATCTTAGACCCTAAGAATACAGAGATGGATGCTAGAACAGAAGCTTTACTCTATGCCGCAAGCAGAAGACAGCATCTTATAGATAAGGTTTTACCTGTCCTTGAACAAGGTGTACATGTCATTAGTGACCGCTTTGTGGACAGTTCCCTAGCATATCAAGGTTGCGGCCGTGAGATTGGCATGGATGAAGTTTATGAAATCAACCAATTTGCGATTGAAAACCACATGCCTGATAAGACAATCTTCCTACAGATTGATGCAGAAACAGGTTTAAAGCGTATTCGTAGAGGAAGAGAAGTATTAGACCGACTTGACCAAGAAAGTATCGAGTTCCACGAGCGTGTTCATGAAGGTTATCAAAAGGTTATCGATAAGTACGCTGATCGTATGATTATCGTTGATGCGACTGCAGATGTCGACACCGTGATTCAAAAGTCCTATGAAATTGTGAAAGGATTATTAGATGCGCAAGGATGAGTTACAGCAACAACAACCTCTGTTTTATCATGCATTAGAAAATGCATGCATGAATCATAGAGTTGCGAATGCTTATCTTTTATCCGGTCCTCATGGAACCCTAAAACACGAAGCTGCTCTTTTATTCGCAAAGAGTATCTTTTGTAAGCGGCACCAAGGAGTTGCTTGTGAAGAATGCAATACATGTCGTCGTGTAGATGAGGGCTTGTATGCAGACATGGTTTTATTAGATGGCTCTAAGAGTGCTATCTCTAAAGATGATGTAGACGCAATCCAAGAGAAATTCTCTAAGACTGCATTAGAAGATGGGGATGGATCTCGTGTATACATTCTAGAAAACGTAGAGAACGCAAGTATCTCTGCACAAAACAGTATGTTGAAATTTTTGGAAGAACCTGCATCTGGTGTTGTCGCAATTCTTACAACCGACAATATCGATCGTATCTTACCAACCATCGTTTCTCGCTGTACGTTAATTCCCTTCTCTCCACTTTCCGAAGAGTATCTACTTTCCAAAGCGAAAGAAGTTGGTGTTCAAGATGTAGATGCTTACTTTATCTCTCATCTTGTAAAAGATATCAACCAAATGAAGGAATTTGCGGACAGTTCTATCTTTGAAACCTGCAAGATGATGTTTAAACAATACTTTGATCTTGAAGGTAGTCGCGAAGAACTATTAGTAGATTATGATATCTCCTACCGTTCAAGCGAAAAAGACAGCACAAAAGCTAAGAAAGAAAATATTCTGTTACTCAATGGCTTCTTCGATCTGATGTCATTATTTGCTCACGATGTTGTATGCAAACATATTGAAGGACCACATTGGTATAAAGAATTATTACAACAAGAAATACACAAACAGAAAGAATATGGAGAATTGATCATTATCTTACAAGAACAAAAAGATAAGATTAATCGATTTATTGATTTAAATCTATTAATGGATCAAACCTTCTATAGATTGGAGGAATTCAACCATGAACATGGAATGTGAACACGGTTCATGCGGTTGTCCAATGCACCAAGAACAAGAACAACCGACAGTGAAATATGACTATTCCGTCGCTGTACGATTTAAGAATGCTACAAAACCGTATTCTTTTGGCTGCGATACTGCAGATATCAAAAAAGGAAGCTGGGTTGTTGTAGAAACAGCACAAGGAATTGAAATGGGTGAGGTAGATGCAGATGCTTTATGTATCGAAAAATACAATCTACATATGCCAACAAAACCAATTATTCGTATCGCTACAGAGAAAGATCAAAAGATGTACGCTGAAAATGCCATTGCGGAAAGTGAAGCGTATCGTATCTGTAACGAAGAAATTCAAAGTTTAAATCTCGATATGAATCTTATGAGTGCACAATATACACTTGATCGCTCAAAGGTTCTATTTGTATACCTCGCTGATCAACGTGTCGATTTCCGCGAGCTTTTAAAGGTTCTAGGAACTCGTCTACACTGCCGTATTGAATTACGTCAGATTGGCGAACGTGATAAGGCTAAGATGGTCGGCGGTATTGGTATGTGCGGTATGGAAACATGTTGCAGCCGATACAAGAATCACTTTGATGTAATTTCCATCAATATGGCTAAAACACAACAGCTTGCACTAAACGTAGAGAAACTCTCCGGTATGTGCGGTAAGTTAATGTGTTGCTTAAAGTATGAAGAAAATGATTATAAGGAACTAACAGCTGGACTGCCTAAGATGGGTTCTCAAGTTGAATATGATGGTATGGTTTATCGTCTTACAAATATGAATGTCATGAAACAGGAAGCGAAGTTAGAAAACCGCGAACAAGTACTCTTTATTTCCCTGGAAAACTTACGCGAGAAAGCTATCCCACGTAAAGGCTTTGTTCAACAGAATAACAACCAAAAGAGTGATAAACAAGTACATCGTACAACCGTTCATGAAGGTGTAGCTGCACCAGTGAATAAAGACAAGGCTGTACATGTATCAATAGACTTACCAACAGTTAAGGTAGAGTCATCCAAACCACAAAACAATCGTCCAAACAATAACAATAAGAAACCAAGCAGAAATCATTCCAATAAGCAGAGTCAGCCACGCCCAAATGTGGAAAAGAATACTGCTAAACGCAAGAATGTAACTGTGCGTACATTTGGACGCAAGAAAAAAGATGAGGGCTTTAACGCATGAACCGCCAGAAATCCTTCGAAAATGAAAAACCAACACTCTATTTAGTACCTACTCCAATTGGCAATCTCAATGAGATGACTCCACGTGCAATTGATGTCTTAAATAGTGTCGATGTAATCGCATGTGAAGATACCCGTAATAGTGGGCAGTTATTAAAGCATTTTGGTATTTCAAAACGATTGATTGCTTATCAGAACTTTAATGAAGCTTCCAGCACAAAAGGCATCATCAACCTATTATCACAAGGAAATAACGTAGCCTTAATCTCTGATGCGGGATATCCATTAATTAATGATCCAGGACAACGAGTTGTCAGTGAAGTGACAGCTCTTGGATATAATGTTGTGCCAATTTCAGGCTGTAGTGCTTTCTTAAACGCACTCGTTGCGTCAGGATTAATTGCACAACCATTTATCTTCATTGGTTTCTTACCACCTTCTACACATGATTGTGTTAAAAAACTACGTCTGTACCAGTCATATCCAATGACACTCATTATGTATGAAGCACCACATCGCATTGAGAAGATGCTACAAAGTTGCTTAGATGTATTAGGTGATCGTCATATCTGTATCGCTCGTGAATTAACAAAAGTACATGAAGAGTTTATCCGTGGTACAATTTCCGAGATACTACCGATTGCCTCAGAGTTAAAAGGTGAAATGGTTGTTGTGATTGAAGGCAATCAAGATGACTATGAAAAAGATATCGATATGGGGCAGATTCTCAATATGGTAAATACTTCTATTGAAAGTGGAATGTCTACAAGTGCCGCAATCAAAGAAGTTGCCAAACAGACAGGTATCTCAAAAAATCAGATCTATGATTTAGTTCATGGAAAAACTGATCAGAAAGGTGTGTGTTAACGAATGTTAAATCAATACGGACAATTAACCTTAGAACAAACACTGTTCTATCTTGTGATTGCGATTTTCCCTGCAATCTTCTTCATGATTTATATCTATCGCAATGATGATAAAGAAAAAGAACCACCACTCTTATTACTAAAGTGTATTATTGGTGGTCTACTCTCTGTACCAATCGCAATCATATTAGAGATGATTTCCGAACAGGTTGTCTATTATCTTTTGGAAAATGTAGTAACTGCTACACAAGTCAATTACGGTATCCTAACCGCAATCTTTGTTGGACTCATCGAAGAAGGCGCAAAGTTCTTCTTCCTCTATCGATTCACATGGAAAGACAAAGCATTCAATTATCGCTTTGATGGTATTGTATACGCTGTATTTGTATCACTTGGATTTGCGGCATTAGAAAACGTCTTCTATGTATTTAATTATGGAATAGGCGTTGCTTTACAGCGTGCACTTCTCACAATTCCAGGACACATGAGTTTTGCGGTATACATGGGCTTATACTACGGTCACGCTAAAGTATCTGAAGCTGTCAATAACCCAGACGCAAAGGCACTCAATCTAAAAGCATCATATGCATTTGCGGTATTACTGCATACAATCTTTGACGCAACTCTGATGGTAGAATCCGATATTGGACTAATCTTCTTCTTTATCTTCGTTGCAATCTTAGATATCATCGTATACCGCACGATTCGCTTAGAGTCCAAGAATGATATTCCTATCTTTCCACCAACAGAAGAGGATATCTACGCAGAAACCCAATTATCACGACCATCTCCAATCGTTGAAATTACACACGATGTAAGTGAACGTGAAAAAATGTAAGGTTTGTTGTATTATAAGGTTAACGATATTAATAAGAGGAGTAATTTATGTTAAGTGATCCAACAATTGTCAAATTGATTATCATGGGCCTAGTCGGTACAAACGTTGTTCTACTTCTAGCCGTTATCTATTTGGCATTTAAGAAAAATACATATTATGTAGATGCGGAAGGAAATGATATTAGTACAACAAAAAAGCCACAGGCTAAGAAAGTTGTGCAAGCTACACCAATCACTCCAAAACCAGAACCAGTACAACAACCAAAGCAGAATGAAGAAGATAAGCTCGCTGCGACAACAGTTCTTAGTGATTTAGAAAGACCTGTAATGCCAGTGTCTCCATCAATCGCTCCAGTAAAGGTCGATTCCTTGGATACACCAATTCGCGAAAAGAATAATGATGATTCCGCAACATTATTTGAAGAAATCTTCTCTACAACAAACTTAGATGAAGCTGATCCTAAGATTCTTGTTACAATTAAAGTAGCAGGACAAGCAAAGGATCATACAATCAGTACATTACCATGCTTGATTGGTCGTGAAGCCGCAAGTTGTGACCTTGTCATCAATGAGCCAGCAATCAGCCGAAAACATGCACGCATATTGATTGAAAGTGATACATTCTATTTAGCAGATGTTTCTGAACATAATGGAACATACTTAAACGGAATTAAACTACCACCACTTGGTAAGGCTCGTATCCACGAGGGAGATCATATCAACCTAGGACGTGCAGAAATCGTCATCAATCAAATTATTGACTAAAGATGCTTACGAGCATCTTTTTTTATAATTCTATACAATAATGCTGTATGATTAACAGGTATGGAGGTTCAGTATGAATTTAGAACTAAACAACAAGCTACATGGATTTGTCCTTGAACAAATCAAAGATATTGAAGACGCAAAAGGAACTTTATATATGTTCCGTCACGAACAAACAAACGCAGAACTCTGCTGG
>QFCH01001243.1_pt1 | contig 18263 bp, 16 predicted proteins | sample 5346071 | NCBI WGS metagenome assembly QFCH01 (sample SAMN09062255, study PRJNA434731) | Human gut metagenome, whole genome shotgun sequencing project. | isolation source: stool timepoint B chromium assembly | host: Homo sapiens | collected 2015
CCCGTGTATTTCTTGAAAACTGCACATTCGAAAAAAAAGACATTTTAATTCGCGACAATAAAATCGCCGCTCTTATGTCTCCCGGCGACCCCATCCCCGATGACGGTGATGCCGATGATTATCGGGTCTATGATGCCCAGGGTCTTCTGGCAATCCCGGGGCTGACAGATCTGCACTTTCATGGCTGTATGGGACATGATTTCTGTGAAGGCACAAAAGAGGCCATGGATGCCATTACGGCCTATGAAGCCAAACAGGGCATTACAACGGTCTGCCCTGCAACCATGACACTGGCCGCCCAGGCTCTTGAAGAAATCTGCGCCGGTGCCGCCGCTTATAAGGCCTATCAAAATACTCACGGTCTTACCGATGAAACAGGCAGTCATGCCCGCCTGTGTGGAATCAACCTGGAAGGCCCTTTTATTTCAAAAGAAAAAAAAGGTGCCCAGAACGAGGCCTTTATTCAAACACCTGATCAGGCACTTTTTAAGAAACTGCAGACAGCTGCAGACGGTCTTGTAAAAACGATTGCCATTGCTCCTGAAACCGAAGGCGCCATGGCGTTTATTTGCGATATGAAAGACGAAACCGTAATTTCCATTGCCCATACAACAGCTGATTATGACACAGCCAGCACCGCCATAGCTTTGGGTGCACACCACATCACCCACCTTTACAACGCCATGCCGCCTTACTCCCACAGAGCTCCCGGCGTGATCGGTGCTGCCTGTGATCATCCCCAGTGTCATGTGGAATTGATCTGTGACGGTGTTCACATCCATCCCAGTGCAGTACGTACCACATTTAAGATGTTTGGCGATGACCGGATCATTCTTATCAGCGACAGTATGGAGGCCACCGGCATGAAAGACGGTCAGTATGAGCTGGGCGGTCAGCCGGTAAACGTCACCGGCAATCTGGCGACTCTGACCGATGGTACCATCGCCGGCTCCGCGACCAATCTTATGGACTGTGTGCGGACTGCTGTTCTTAAAATGGGAATTCCTTTGGAATCCGCCATTAAATGTGCCGCAGTCAATCCTGCCAGAGAGATTGGCATTGATGACCGATATGGCAGCATTGCACCTGGCAAATATGCAAACATCATTCTGCTTCGGGATACACTGGAAACTCAGGCTGTATTTCTTGAAGGACAGCCTATATGCTTATAATAACCAGATTCCAGGAATTGCCCAGTCAGAAAATACCTGCCATATGACAAATTCCGGCCGAAATAATAAAACGGCCGGAATTTGTTTTGTATGGGCCTGGATATGCCTTGGTCAATGGACACTTCTTTCTGGTGATATCATTGAACCGGCCTTTAAATCTTTATTTTCCATAGCAGCCACAAAACGGGCTGCAATTTCCTGAGGTCTTGTAATTGCACTGCCAACGATCACTGAAAAAGCACCTGCCTCCAGCATTTGTCTGGCCTGATCGGGTGTCTGTATGCCGCCTGCACCGATCACCGGCAAATCTACCGTCTGGGCCAGCTGATGTACCAGACGAATATCCGGTGCCTTTAAAGCCCCGTCTCTGTCAATATGACGGTTTAAGGTAATTCCAAGAATATCCGCCCCAGCCATCCAGGCTTCCAGGCCCTCCTCGAAAGAGGAAATATTAGCCATTAATAAAACATTCGGATACTTCTCATGGATTTTCCTTAGGAAATCATCCGCACCTAAACCATCCCCCCGACGGGCCACCGTACTGTCTGCGGCAATCACATCCGCTCCGGCAGCATATAACTGATCCACCTCGGCCATGGTCGGAGTCATACAGATATCATAACCTGGATATTGTTTTTTAATCAGTCCAATGACCGGCAGAGACGTTTCCTTTTTTATAAGCTGTATATCCGTGACGCTGCCTGCGCACACAGCCGCTGCTCCGGCCATCTGGGCGGCTTGGGCCATCTGGCCCATCACAGAATTTTGCTCACTGTACAAAGGCTCACCTGGAAGAACCTGACAGGACACAATTAATTTTCCTCTGATCTTTTCTTTAAAGGCTTCCAAGGTTTCCTTTCTGTTTTTATCCATAGCCTTCCCCCCTGGTTTTTATTGTCTGTAAAGCGCCGAAACCGTTTCTGTATGCAGCGATGCTTTACTGTAATAGTCTGTATTCAGATAATAAGCAAAAAATATATCCGCCATGACAAGAATGGGAAATTGAGGCGAAATCATAATACCTCCATCAAGATTTTTCATCCCGGCCACAACCAGGACCTCATCCGCCAGAGAACCGATCCGGGCATGCGCACTGGCTGTAATTAAAAGTACCGATGCCCCCTGTTCTCTGGCAATCTTTACGCCAGTCGTAATTTCTGGTGTGGTACCGCTTAGCGAAACAGCAATAATCAACGTCTTTCTTCCCGCTAAAGCCGCATTCATCCGAATAATATGTGCATCCGTAATGGCTTCCATGTAAAGCCCCAGGCGCATAAACCGTAAGGCAAGCTCCTTAGCCGCAATGCCCGAGCTTCCCATGCCATAAACAAAAATATGGTCTGCCTCAGACAACATCTCCGCAATCGCCGCCATCTGGGCTTCATTGACAAGTTCAATGCTTTTATCCAGCAGTTCCTGATATGTATCAACGACCTGCTTGGTAAGACGGGTAATCTGTCCCCTGTCCTGAGCCCGGTGAAATTCCCTGTCATAATCATAGATCAGCTCCCGAAAACCTTTATACCCGCATTTTTTTGCAAACCTGGACAATGAAGCTTCAGAAACGTAAAGCTTTGCGGCTATATTTTTTGAGGAAAATTTAAACTCCTCTTCATTTTCCAGGAAAAATCCGGCAATACTTTTTTCCACACCGGTCAGAGAATCATACACAGCCTGAATCCGGTGAAGCATTGAACCTCCCATTCTTGACAAATTTCTTCCTCCACTCTATTCCTCATGGTACATAGGCTCAAAAATCCGCTTCGTTTCCTTTAATTCAACGACTTTGGCCTCTTTTTTAGCATTTTTACAAAAATAATCCTGGGCGCAGACCAGCTTTTTGCCCCGCTTATCCACTTTCTCATAGCTGCCGTCCGGCTGAAGAATATGCGCCTTGACGCAGTCCTCCAGCTGTACTTTTAAAATTTCAATCGCCTTTTGTTTACAGGTCTCATCCTCCACAGGAAATGTAATTTCAACACGTTTATCCAGATTTCTGGGCATCCAGTCCGCACTGCCCATGTACACGTCTTCCCAGCCGTTATTATAGAAATAGAAAATCCGGGCGTGTTCCAGAAAATTTCCCACAATAGAGCGCACAGTAATATTTTCACTGACACCGGGCACACCGGTCTTCAGGCAGCAAATTCCCCGAACAATCAGATCAATCTTTACCCCTGCACAGGAAGCCTTATACAGTTCCACAATAATTTTAGGATCGCACAGGGAGTTCATTTTCGCAATCATATGTGCCGGCTTTCCTTCCTGTGCATTGGTAATTTCCCGCTCGATAAGCTCAATAAATTTATCCCTCAGCCACAGGGGAGCCACCATAAGCTTGTTCCAATGCGGCGGCTCCGAATAACCGGAAAGCATATTAAAGACCGCTGTCGCATCCTCTCCGATAGGCTCCGAACAGGTCAAAAGCCCTGTGTCCGTATATAATTTGGCCGTGGCATCATTATAATTGCCGGTCCCAAGATGAACATAGCGGCGAATCCCATCCTCGTCCCTGCGAACAACAAGCGTAATTTTACTGTGTGTCTTTAACCCCACAAGGCCGTAGATCACATGACATCCGGCCTTTTCAAGCATTTGGGCCCATATAATGTTGTTTTCTTCGTCAAAACGGGCCTTCAGTTCCACAAGCACAGACACCTGCTTACCGTTTTCAGCAGCCGCTGCCAGGGAAGCAATAATCGGCGAATTGCCGCTGACCCGGTAAAGGGTCTGCTTAATTGCCAGCACATTGGGATCCCTGGATGCCTGGCGGACAAAATCGACAACAGGATCAAAGGTCTGATAGGGATGATGAAGAAAAATATCCTGTCTGCGAATCTGGGTAAAAATATCCTCCTCATGATTTAATTCCTTTACAGGCTGAGGGATATATTTTTTATATTTCAAATGGTCAAACCCTTCAAGACCGTTAATCTTCATTAAAAATGTCAGATCCAGCGGACCATTGATCCGGTAAATTGCACTTTCCTCCACATTGAGTTCTTTTTTCAGTATTTTCAACAACCGTTTGTCCATGGAGTCTTCCACCTCAAGGCGAATCACCTCTCCCCACTGACGGCGTTTAAGCTGCTTTTGAATTTCCTTTAACAGGTCAGCGGCTTCCTCCTCTTCAATACTCAAATCTGCATTTCGAATAATCCGATATGGATGGTAGCAAAGCACCTTATTATTGAGAAAAAGCTTCTGTATATTTTTTTCAATAATCTGCTCCAGCAAAATAACCGTGGTATCTTCTTTCTTCTCTGAAGGAATGCGCACAACTCTCGGGAGAACGGAAGGCACCTGTACAGTGGCAAAATCATATTCATCCTCATGATCCGGCCGGTCAATAAGCGCACCGATATTTAAAGACTTATTTCGAATTAATGGGAAAGGTCTTGAAGAATCTACCGCCATTGGTGTGAGCACAGGATACACATCTCTCATAAAATACTGATCCACATACTCAGCCTGGACTTCATTAAGATGTTCAAAATTAGTGATCACAACCAAATGATTCTGCTTAAGCTGAGGCAAAAAGGAGCGGGTATACGTATTGTACTGCATTGTACACATTTTATGGGTTTTTTCATAAATTTTTTCCAGCTGTACAGCCGGTGTCATACCCGCAATATCTTTTTTATTATATTTGGCATGAACCATGTCCTTTAAAGAAGCCACACGAATCATAAAAAATTCGTCCAGATTTGACGCCGTGATACTTAAAAACTTCAGACGTTCAAACAGAGGCAGACTTTTATCTCTGGCCTCACTGAGTACACGATAGTTAAATTCCAGCCAGCTTAATTCCCTGTTCCAGAAATTTTCCGGTTTATTTAATATATCTGCCATTGTCATCATCCTCTCTTAAATATTCCGCTTCTGACGCAGCACAGGTTCCAGTCCAAAAATTTCTTCAAACATCTGCTTGCGTGTCTCAAGCGTCCCTTCCTCCAGCGTAAGATCATAAATACTGTCTGCCATAATTTTTAATTCCTGATTTTTTATAACAATCCGTATGCCCTCAATCTTTTGCTTGTGGCTGCGGTCCATGCCATTGGCCAAACGGAGCATGGCCGCCAGCTTGACAACCGCAATAAACTCCTCTTTGGTCATCCGCTGCCAGACATCCGCATAATCCGGAATCTCATTATGAGCGTTATAAAGTACCACTGCAGCAACCATCTCTTTTTCAGTCTCAGACAAACCAATAATTTCGGTGAGACGGATCAGCTGATACGAAGCACGTATGCCCGACGACATATTGACATATTTTCCACAATCATGAAGCATCGCCGCCAGCTGTAAAATCAGGCGATGGCGTCCATCCAGACCAGATATTTTTTTCATGCCGTCAAAAAGTGCCAGGGACAGCATCTGAACATTTTCAATATGTTCTTCATTGCTCTCGTATTTTTTCGCTATATGACGCACGCAGTTTAAAATATCCTTCTCAAAATCATGAGAAAGTACAAACTTTTCCACCCTCTGACTGTAGTCCACAGCAAGACCGTCACACATACCGGTCTGTGGTTCCCAGAGGCGTTCGACTGTGGAAGCATCCAGAAGCTTTTTATATATAATACTGGAAGGTACAATAACCGTAGCCAATTCATATGGAATTCCGTATTTATCCGCGATCTCATCCGGTGAAGACTTAAGCAGTTTATTATAAATTTTCAAAAACTGTTCTCTTGTGAGAAATTCCTTGTTTTTGGCCACATTCACATAGTTTATAATTGAAGAAAATTCTTCACCCACAACGATCATATGGCGTATTTTCAAATCCTTCAGCCGAAGCCGTCCAAGGGTTTTCATATCATTGCCGATATAGTCTTCCATCACATCCACAAAGCTGGTTGTATGCCCTTCCATACCGGAAAGTATTTCACGGATTCTTAAAGAGCCCAGACGAATATTCTGGGAAAACTGTAAAACCCCACGATCAAAATAAGATACCTGAAGACTGCCTGACCCTAAATCCACAATAGCCGTTCCTTCCTGGATCAGCTGTTCAAAATTCTGCATTTTATAGGCCACGGACTTAAAAATAAGAAAACGCTGTTCTGCATTACTTATAATTTTAACCCGAAGTCCGGTTTTTATCTGAATCTGGTCCAGAATCAAATCTCGATTCTCCGCCTCTCTCAGGGCGCTGCCGCCAACAGCGGTATAGGCATCTGCACCATATTCTTCCATTTTCAGTCTGAACTTTTTAAGAACATCACACATTTCATTAACAAGCTCATAGCCGATCATTCCTTTTGAATAAGTATCACTGCCCAGTTCTATAATATAACGGACATGATCCAGCTCCCTGAAACCCAGTTTTCTGGAAATCTCATAAACTTTCATTTCCAGCTGGCTGGAACCGACCTCGATTGCCGCAAAAGTTTTGACTGCCATAAAAATCACCTCGTGTTTTAACTGTTTTGACAGGCTGAAATTCTATTTTCAGTCCATTGGCACCTTTAGGTTCAGCTGCATGTCCCCGCTGTATCTTCCCCGGCTTCCATACCGGCCAGGTGATTAATAAACTGCTGGGCAGTACGGCCTGACAGGCCGCCATGGTGCATTTCCCATACAACAGAAGCCTTTGCAATCTCATCCTCTGACATATGAATGCCAAAACGCCCGGCCAGCTCAGTGGCAATAGCCACATACTCCTTCTGACTGGGTGCCCCGTAATAAATAGTTTCACCAAAACGGGTAGCTAAAGAAAGTTTTTCCTGCATAGAGTCACCGCCATGGACATCATCGCTTGCCATCTTACGTTCTCCCCATGTTTCCCGAATCAGGTGGCGGCGGTTGGAGGTTGCATAGATCAGCACATTATCCGGCTTCGTTTCCAGCCCGCCTTCAATCACCGCCTTCAGATATTTATACTCAATTTCAAATTCCTCAAAGGACAGATCATCCATATAAAGAATAAATTTATAGTTCCTGTTTTTAATCTGGGCAATGACCTCCGGAATATCTTTAAACTGGTGCTTATAAATTTCAATCATACGAAGACCGTCTTTATAATATTCATTTAAAATAGCTTTAATACTTGTGGATTTCCCGGTCCCGCTATCCCCAAAAAGAAGTACATTATTCGCTCTGCGTCCGTTCACAAAGGCCTGGGTATTATCCACCAGTTTTTTCTTCTGAATTTCATAGCCTACCAAATCCGAAAGATCGACCTTTTCCGTCCGAGTAATAGGCAAAATCACCGCCGCACCATCTTTTTGAACCACCTTAAATGCCCGGTGCAAACCAAATTTTCCCACACCATATTCTTTGTAAAACTGGGTCAGCAGTGTATACATCTGTTGTCTGTCCCGATCCTTTGCAGCCTCAGAAAGTCCCTGACACAGTCGTTCAATGCGTTCGCAAAGTGTATGGCTGTAAATGATTCCCCTGTTTTTACGTCCCTCATAGCTTCCAATCAGTCCAAGGAAACGAATACCAAGCGCGTGTTCCACCGCCTGCCAGTCCATCTGATAGGCTTCCATAAAAATGTCCAAATCATGCAAAGCCAGCTCATTTAAACTGCCTTGAATCGCCCCTGTCTTTTCACAGGACATGCTAAACGCGTTTTCATTGGTTGTCAGCACAAAAGTCAGATAGCCATGCCATAAATTGCCTTCAAAACCATGCGTTCTGGCAATCGTCACCAGCTGGTTAATACAATCGTAAATTGTATCCACAACAGCCTGACGATCAGCATCTTTGTCATTGTATGTATTGGCTGCCCATGCCATTCGCTCCATCACATGGTCTTCAAAATGTCGGTATAAAATAAGTTCGTTTATTCTGATATTCATATTTTCCTATCCCTGGCTTTCTTTAAATTGTTTACTCCGCATGAATATAATTTCCCAGAATCTTCAGATTCTTAGCCTCAGAGGCCACACCAGTCAGCGCATTTTGAACAGCCTTTTGTCTGAAGTTGCCGTCAAAGTCCACAAAAAATCGATACTGCCATTTTTCTCCCCGAATCGGCCTGGACTCAATACGATTCATATTCAGGCCATTGAAAATAAAGTGCGATAAAATATTATACAGGGTGCCGCTTTCGTGAGGCAGTTCAAAACATATACTGATCTGATTGGCTTTTGGCACATATTCCCGATTCTTTGTAAAGATAATAAAACGCGTGGAGTTATTGCCGATATCATTGATATTGGATTGAAGTACACACAACCCATGAAATTTGGCCGCAGCCTGGCTGGCAATGGCGCCCTGGCTTAAATCACCGTCGTCGATCACTTTTTTCGCCGCAATTGCCGTATTTGTTGTACTCATCTGCTTCCATTCCCCATGTTTTCCAAGAAAACGGCGACACTGAAGCAGCCCCTGAGGATGAGAATAAACGGTGCGAATATCCTGGATCTTTGCCCCCGGAACCCCGAGAAGGGCATGCTCCACCTTAACAACATATTCGCCTACAATATAGTTATCATAAGCCCCCATTAAATCATAAACATCGGTAATAATTCCCGTCGAAGAATTTTCCACCGGCAGCACGCCATACTGTGCCTCTCCATTTTTTATAGCCTCCATGGCTTCCTTAAAGGTGGCGACATGAAAGGCCTTTACGTCACTGCCAAAATATCCCAGCATGGCCTGATGGCCATAAGCACCCGGCACACCGTTATAGACAACCTTTGTCTCCGGAGTAAACGTCTGTGCACGGCATGTAAAACCACTGTAGCCATCCCAACCGCTGCTCATAAGCATATACTGACGCATACGGCTGATGGTCATCAGCTGATTAAACAGTGCCTCCACGCCTTGTCTGTTAAAATCTGTATGCGCCAGGGCACTGACCTTCTCGATCTTTTCCTTTTCACGTTGGGTGTCCAAAACAGCCTTTCCAATCTTTTTTTTATATTCAGCCACACCCTCTGCAGCTTTCATTCGCTGCTCGAACAGGGATACAATCTGGCTGTCAATATGATCAATTTCTTCTCTAAGCTTTTGTAATTCGTCCATTTGAAATGTCTCTCCCGCTTAAGTCTCTTTTTCTGCTTTACTTATATTTTTCTTCAATCAGAGCACGAAGCCGCTCCTTTTCCATGGATGAAATAAATGCGCCCTCTGCCGCATAGAGGTTCATCCGTTTAAAATCCTGGCAATCCCAGCCAAAGGCTTCATGCAGCAGTCTGTACTCCTTATAGGCTTTTGTATCACAGACGATCATATCATCCGTATTTACAGTCACATGAACACCGGCCTCATAAAGCCTGCGAATCGGATGGGCAGCGATATCCACAACTGCGCCGGTCTGAATGTTACTTGTAGGGCAGACTTCAAGGGTAACATGGCGGTCAATCAAAAGCTGAATCAGCGATTCATCTTCCACAGCCCGGATACCATGACCAATTCTTCTCGCCCCGTTTTCCACAGCCAGCCGAATACTTTCCGGTCCCGCCTTTTCTCCGGCATGAACGCAAAACGGGATTTCTTCCTGATTAAGCACCTCAAATTGTCCCTCATACATTTTTGTGGGATAACAAACTTCATCTCCGACCAGATCAATGCCTACAACACCACGATGTAAATACTGTATAGCCTCCACAATGGTTGCAAAATTATCTTTTTCGTCGGCTCCTCTCACTGTACATAAAATCAGATTGGCGCGAATTTGATGGCTGTCTGCCACAGCTTTTTTCATTCCGGCAACAGCAGCCTCCACCACCTGCCCCTGACGAAGCCCTCTCAAAGTATGATATTGAGGAATGATACGAATCTCCGCATATAAGATCCCCTGAGCATCCATATCTCTGACCAGCTCATAGACGGCACGGCGGATTGCTTTTCGCTCCTGCAATACGGTAAATGCCAGGTCAAACCGTTTCAAATATTCTGTTAAATCCGTACAGCGATTGGGCACACGCAAATACTTATCCAGCAGCCGCACATCATAGGTTGGCATATAGGCCCCCTGCTCTCTGGCCAGTTCAAGTAAAGTCTGGGGTCTGACCGAACCTTCCAGATGAACATGCAAATCGATCATCGCTCATACGCCTCCTTGCACAAATGTTAATCATCTCTGTATATTTTAACAGATGAATCTGCAAAAGTACAGGGTTTAGAAAATGAAAATCCGCACAAGAAGCAGACCTGACGCCTGCCCTTTGTGCGGACTTATAAGAATTATATTTCATCACAAACCTGAAATATATAAAATTTTAAATAGTAGGACTCATCTGCTGCCCACAAAATCGGATGATCCGGCGCCTGAGTTCTGAATTCTACCTGACGCAGACGTTTATGGGCGTTTTTAGCCGCCTGATGGATCGTCTGCGTAAACAGCTCATAGGACATGAAATGTGAGCAGGAACAGGTAGCCAGATAACCGCCGGGACGAACAAGTTTCATCCCTCTCAGATTAATTTCCCGATAGCCTCTCACTGCATTTTTAATTGAATTTCTGGATTTCGTAAATGCCGGAGGATCCAAAATCACCACATCAAACTGCTCACCGTTTTGCTCCAGTTGAGGAAGGAGATCAAAAACATCGGCACACTGAAACTTTACCACATCCTCCAAACCGTTTAAACGGGCATTCTCCTGTGCACACTCAACAGCCAGTCCAGAGGCATCCACACCGAGAACAGACGCGGCTTTAGCAATTCCGGCATTTAAAGCAAAAGAACCGGTGTGCGTAAAACAGTCCAAAACCCTGGCACCACGGCAAAGCTTTTGAATGGCCAGACGATTATATTTTTGGTCCAGAAAGAAACCGGTTTTTTGTCCATTTTCCACATCAACCATGTACTTAACACCATTTTCCTCAATCTGTATCCGGGTGTCAAAGGGCGCGCCGATAAAGCCCTTCACCCGTTCCATACCCTCATTGAGTCGGACTTTGGCATCACTTCGTTCATACACCCCCCTGATCTGAATACCGTCAGCCAAAAGCACTTCCTTTACACAATCCACAATCATTTCTTTCATCCGGTCAATGCCCAAGGCCAGAGATTCCACAACAAGACAGTCTTCAAATTTATCTACAACGATTCCAGGAAGGAAATCTGCTTCTCCGAAAATCAGACGACAGCTTGAGGTATCTGTCACTTTTTTTCGATATTCCCAGGCCTCACGGACTCTGTTTAAAATAAAATCCCAATTGATTTTGACATCCGGCTGCCTTGTCATCATTCGAACCGTAATTTTGGATTTAGTATTAATAAAACCCTGGCCCAGCAAAAAGCCGTCGAAATCCTTGACCATAACCAGATCGCCATTTTCAAAGCTGCCCATGATCATATCAATCTCATTATCAAAAATCCACATTCCGCCGGATTTCAGCTGCCGTCCCTCACCCTTCTTTAAAATCACCTGTGCTTTACTCATATAACTATCCTTTCATTTATAACGATCCTTTTTGTAAATACCTTTTCATTCACAGTAAAATTTAAAGAGTGCAATTATCCCTTCCCTGCCATCCAGTGGAGAAAATCGCCCTCTTTTTTTGTCATTTGTAAAAGATTATGTAGTTTTATTAGGCTTATCGCTTATGCAATCATCTGATCCGGAAACTGCTGATTAAACACATCCTTAAGTTTCTTTAATTCACTCTCCAAGAAGTTGACACGAATCATAAGCAATTCCTTGCTTTCTTCAACTTTCAACGCCTCATTAAGTTTACGGTCCAGATCCAAATGGCCCTCTGCCACTGCCTGAATGCTTCTTCTTGTCTCAAGCTCCAAGGTTGTTTTAAGATTCCGGACAACCAGTTCCAGATCCTCCACCCGTTCTGAAAGTACCCGGATATCCAACTTCATATCCCGGACATGGGCTTGAAGCTTCTCAATATCGGAACGCATGTCCTTCATCTCAGCCATCATATCCGCTATATCAGCCTTCATGTCATCAACAGCCCCTTTCATAGGCTGGATTTTGGCATCCATTAAATCCGAAATAGCCTTCAATAACTCTCTGTCATTCACTTGCCTACACCAATCCTTTCACAAATTGTAAACCTTCGCTTACAGGTAAAAATTATATCATAAGCCATCGACAAAGTCCATACGCTGATGGCATACCCAATTGCCCAAAAGGCCAATACATGAATAACAGCAACATGTCTTATACGTGAACTCCCCATTGTCTAAATCCAGTGAGATTGCGGTGGCCTTATTTCAAATAAGATGCATAAAACAGTACCTGCCGGGCATATTATATCTATGAAGAAAAGTTTTATTCTTTGTGGTCTTACAGGCTGGTGTATGGAAGTACTATGGACAGGTATTGGTTCCATAGTGTCACGGGACCCTAAGCTAACCTGTAAGACTTCGATTTGGATGTTTCCCATTTATGGTATGGCTGCTTTGCTTTCCCCCATCAGCAAACATCTGGCAGGCAAAAATTTCTTACTTAGAGGAGGGATTTACACACTTTGTATCTTTGCCACAGAATTTACCACCGGATCAATTCTGAAAAAGTACAATGTCTGCCCATGGGACTACAGTAATCAGCCGGCAAATATTAAAGGATTAATCAATTTAACGTATACACCGCTGTGGTTTGGTGCAGGTCTTTTCTTCGAAAAACTTTTAAAGCTTCAGGATGCTGTACATCAAAAAGCACTTCTTTGAACGATCATCCCAAAGCCAATTTTCGAAGCTGATTTTTGTCTGTAATTTCCACTGCTCCCCGCGACAGCCTGACAATGCCCTCTTCCGAAAAATACTTCAGCATCCGGGAAACCACCTCTCTGGCACTTCCCATGTAACGGGCAATCTGCTCATGAGTCAGCCGTATAACCAAACTCTTGGTTTTAGCTGATTCATCCAGCAGAAAAACTGCCAGACGCTGATCAAAGCTCATAAACAAAATCTGCTGCATGGCCCACATAACTTCTGAAAAATGGCCTACAGTTACCTTGTAAAGATAATTCTGAGCATAAAGGTTGTGTTCAGCTACCCGTCCCATAACGCAGTTATTTATTAAGATCAGCTCACAGTCCCTTGTAACATCAATAAATACATCAAAGGTAATCTCCTGAAACAGACAGGAAGCCGATAATGTACATACATCATTTTCATAAAGTCTGTACAGTGCAATTTCTCTCCCATCCTCTGAAAGCATATATACCCGCAGCTGTCCTGACTTTACAATAATAAACCCTGTACAGTGCTCATCGCCTCTGTGAATAATATCCCCTTTTTTATACGTTATTTTTGTTGAGTTTAAAAGCAGATTCTCCTTGTCTTCCTGCGATAAATATTGCCAGAACGGCAGTTTTTCTGCAACCTTTTTGATTTCTTCGTCCATTCTTAGGCCCCCTTGTTCAATCAATGCCATCTGCTTTTCATCGATAAAAGCGCAAGAATAGTATATGATAATTAGATGAGAGCGTCAACAAAAACACTGCAGTCCAGAGGTATCAGCCATCCGGTGCTGCAGTGTTCTTATATTTTTTAAATTTCAAATATGCCTAGATCAAAGAAAGAACTGCATTCTTATCACGGTATCCAACCGACTGATTGGTCAGCTGTCCGTTTTTAAATACAAGCAGTGTCGGAATACTCATCACATTGAATCTGGCCGCCAGTTCGGACTCATCATCCACATTGACCTTGCATACTTTAATATCACTTCTCTCTCCGGCGATTTCATCTACAATCGGAGAAAGCATCTTACACGGCCCGCACCAGGAAGCCCAAAAATCTACCAGAACCGGACGATCGGCCTGTAAAACCTCTGTATCAAAATTATTTTTATTTAATGTTACAACTGACATATTGATTATCCCCTTTCATTATTTGCATTATACCGGCCTGACATGGAATCAATCATTGTGCATCCGGAATATGTTTTGTATGAACTATGGTATAAGTATAACCATTTTATTTAAAAAAGTATGTGACATACTCACATTACAGTATTTTCTTTTTTTTAAAAATAATGATACAAATAATAATTACAAGAATACACAAGGCAATCACAACCGGATAGCCATGCTCCAGCTCAGGCATATTTCTAAAATTCATACCATACCAGCTGGTAATCAACGTCAAAGGCATAAATATCGTAGATATAATGGTAAGGACCTGCATATTCCGGTTCTGCTTTGCGTCCACCTGAGACTGATAGGCATCATTGATCTGCTGGGCATAATCAATCAAATGAATGGCACGACCCATAAGGCGGTCGGCCCGGTCAGTAATTGTCCCGAAATATTTTAGCTGCTTTTTTGAGAAAAAATGGTTTTCATTTTCCTCAAACGCTTTTCCCATCTCTGCCAGCTGCTCATAATAGCTTCTCAATATCAAAAGCTGACGCCGAATAGGCGCTACATCGATCTGGAAATTATCGGTTTTTTCATGAAGAATATCATCCTCAGTTTCCATAAGTGTCCGCTCAAAATTTTCCATCACCGTATTATCACGGCTCATAAACTCTGCAAACAGATTATATAAAAACTGCTCCTTCGTTTTTCCCTGATGAAGTTTTTTCTTTTTAATCCGACGTATAAGACGCTGAGCAAAACCATCCTCGTTGACAATCACAATATAATTTCTGTTCACAAACAAAATCATACGGTAACGGTCTCCGAGAACATCCAGAAGTCTGGGAATTGCCAGTGTTCCATACAGACATTCCTGCTGTGTCTCGATTTTACAAAAATACGCATCAGACAGATTAATCTCACCTTCATAGGTCATCCCCGTCTGCTGTAAAATTTCACCGCATCCGCTGACAGAGGTAATCAATATAGACGGAATATTATCGTTCACCGCCTGCTCTAATGTAATCTCCCGCAGCTGCTCTCCCAGTGCATAAACCATGATTTTTTCACTCCCGTCGACATTTTATCAAAAAGCGACCCGTCTTAGCCCATAGTCCGGGACTCTCATAGTTACCTTACGTCAAACATATGATTCTGTCAAGGGAAAAAACAAGGCTTTCAATGACTTACAAAAATCCAAGGCTTTTAATAACCTGCCCCACGGTTTCCAGCTTCCGGGCCTTCCATCCATAAGCCCCACAAAACAAAAGCCCCCTTTGGAGATCCCCCCTGGCCGCATGAACAAGCGCATCCGTTATACAATATGGGATTTTGGAAAGGTCACATTTTTCAATACACTGATGACAGCGAATGGGATAACGGACACCGGACTGAATATTTTTTACAAAATCATTCCTGATCGCCCGTCCCGGCATGCCTACCGGACTTTTGATAATCATAATATCTTCCTCACGAGCATTCATATAGGCCTGCTTATAGGCCGGTGCTGCATCACACTCCCTGGTAGTAATAAAACGGGTGGCAACCTGAACAGCATCCACCCCCATGGACATATAATGCGCCACCGTCTCAGCCTCACTGATCCCTCCCGCTACAGCTACCGGTATATGGCATCCATAACGCCGTCCATAATCCGCGGTTACTTCCATAATTTCTTCAATTTCCCGGTCATAGGCTTCCATATGAATATGCTCAAGCTGTTTAAGATCAAACCCTAAATGTCCGCCGGCCAACGGCCCTTCGATCACAACAAGCTCCGGCATACGCCCATATTTTTTGTCCCATATTCTTAAAATAACAGAAGCAGCCTTGACCGATGAAACAATGGGCGCAATTTTCGTCTTTGATCCCAGAACAAACTCCGGCAGCCTAAGCGGCAGGCCTGCACCGGAAATAATCAAATCCGCCCCGGCTTCAACGGCCGCCCGGACATAGCGCTCATAAAAGCGGGTAGCAACCATAATATTTACCCCTACAATTCCCGGATAGGCGTTAAACTCGTCCCGGCCAAACAAACGACAGCTTACGCTGGATGCCAGTGTTTTGGCTGCTCTGATATGTTTGCCAATAGCAGACAGGTTCGTGTCCACCGGATTTTTATCCCATCCCGGTTCATTATAACCAATCTGGGCCGTACTGATCACACCGACCCCACCCCAGCCAGCCACAGTCCCTGCCAGCGAAGAAAGGCTAATACCCACGCCCATGCCGCCCTGAATAAGGGGAAGCCTGGCCTGCAAATCCCCGATTTTTAACGGTCCATATTTAAAATTTACGAAATCTGTCATATCTTTCTCCTACGATTTCCTCTGCAGTTTTATCATCATACTGCTTTAAAAAACGTATGATTCCTTTTCTCATTTTTTCAGCCACCTGACCGCCGCTTTCCTCGGTCAAAAGTTCCCGCTCTCCTAAAATTTTATCAACAACCCCCAAGGACTTTAGCTCCCGGGCTGTAATTTTCATTTTTCCAGCTGCTTCCTTTGCCCGTTTGCCGTCTTTCCATAAAATGGAGGCAAAGCCTTCAGGGGATAAAATTGAATACATGGCATTTTCCAACATCCATACTTCATTGGCTACAGCCAGCGCCAATGCCCCGCCGCTGCCGCCCTCACCGATAATCACAGACAACACTGGTACCTTCAGCCCGGCCATCTCGGCCAGGTTTCTGGCAATTGCCTCACCCTGCCCCCGCTGTTCGGCCTCAAGACCGCAGTAAGCACCGGATGTATCCACAAAACAAATCACTGGCCGTAAAAATTTCTCAGCCTGCAGCATCAGTCTCAAGGCCTTACGGTACCCTTCAGGATTGGGCATTCCAAAGTTTCTCTCGATATTTTCTCTTGTAGATCGGCCTTTTTGCTGCCCTATAACAGTGACCGGCCGGCCGCCGATAAATGCCAGACCGCCGATGATAGCTCCATCATCCCCAAAATGTCGATCCCCATGAAGCTCTATAAACTGATCAAAAACATTTTCGATATAATACATCGCTGTAGGTCTGTCCTTACTTCTGGCAATTTTAACCCGATCCCATGGTGTAAGACTCATTGAGATGTCACCTCCCGATCATATGGACAATGAAGTCTGAGCAAGGCGGATAATATGGATTTTTGCTCGCTTCTGGGCACAATCCTGTCGATCAGGCCATGCTCCAGTAAAAACTGAGGGCGCTGAAAGCCTTTGGGAAGCTTCTGTCCAATGGTCTGCTCAATAACCCTTGGTCCAGCAAACCCCACAAGCGCCCCGGGTTCTGCCATAATAATATCGCCCAGCATTGCAAAGCTTGCCGTCACACCACCGGTTGTGGGATCGGTTAATACAGAAAAATACGCCAGGCCCGCATCGCCATGTTTTTTTAAGGCTGCGCTTGTTTTAGCCATCTGCATCAGCGAAATCATCCCTTCCTGCATTCTTGCACCGCCGGAACAGCAGTAAATAATCACCGGCAGTCGGTCCCTGGTTGCCCGTTCCACGGCATCGGTAATGATCTCACCAACACCATGTCCCATGCTGCCCATAAAAAATGAGGCATCCATCACTGCAATAACTGTATCCTGACCATCAATCCTGCCGCGCCCGGCAACCACCGCTTCCGCAAGTCCGGTTTGCATGCGAAAGTCCAGAACCTTTTGCGGATATCCTTTAAAATCCAAAGGATTTGCAATCGCATCCTCTTTATGAATCAAAGAAAAATCTTCAAAGCTTCCCTGATCCAGAATCATTTCCAGCCGTGCCTGTGCACCCATTCTCAAATGATGACCACATTTCGGACACACAAAAAAATGGGCTTTCAGATCCTCTCTGTAAATCATCCCATGACACTGAGGGCATTTCTGCCACAGCCCCTCAGGCACCTCTGGCGTATGCACGTTTTTTCGCTCCTGAGGGCTGTTTTTCAGCCCTCCGGAAATATGAATATAAGCGGTTTTTTTAAACATTCCTTTAAGCATGGCTCAGACCACCTCACATTGTTTCTATAAAGCCGGTATCAATATCACCCTTTAAATAACGCTGATCGTTGATAATATCAAACTGAAAATCAATGTTCGTATCAATCCCCTGAACAACCAGCTCGCCTAAGGCACTTTGCATCCGACAAATTGCTTCTGTCCGACTTGGGGCCCAGACAATAAGCTTTGCAATCATAGAATCATAATAGGGCGTAATCACGCAGCCTGGATATACCGCACAGTCTACCCGAACCCCGTTACCGCCTGGCAGATGGACATCTGTAATTTTCCCCGGACAAGGCCGGAAATTAAGCGCCGGATTTTCGGCATTGATTCTGTTCGTATCAATCCCCTGAACAACCAGCTCGCCTAAGGCACTTTGCATCCGAC
>QFCH01000804.1_pt1 | contig 18174 bp, 19 predicted proteins | sample 5346071 | NCBI WGS metagenome assembly QFCH01 (sample SAMN09062255, study PRJNA434731) | Human gut metagenome, whole genome shotgun sequencing project. | isolation source: stool timepoint B chromium assembly | host: Homo sapiens | collected 2015
GGCACTGGAGAAATATGAAAAAGAGATCCGGTCAGCGCATGCACTTTCCATGCTGCTCGTCGTCGTATTTCCGATTCCCATCTCTCCGGTACCAATCAGCTGATAGCCTTTGTCTTTGCACTCCCGGACCAGATCAATTCCTACAGACAATGCCTGCAACGCTTCTTCCTCTGTCATTGCAGGTTCCTGCAGAAAATCGCACGTGCCCTGCATCACTTTGCAGTCTCGCACCCCCGGCAGCGTTTCTTTTGTGTTGATTCCAATATCGACCGGGATCACATCCACACCGGCGCGGCGCGCCATTTTGCCAACCGAGCTTGCCTGCTGCCCCATAAATCCTGCAACCACCGCGGTCACTTCCTGTCCGGACTGGCTGACTCCTTCTGCGACAACACCATTATCTGCGCACATGGTGAGGATCACTTTTTTTTCAATGGAAAGGCTGCTGCTTCCTGTGATTGCGCCGATCTGCGCAAACATTGTCTCAAACTGCCCCAGACCATCCAGCGGTTTGGCAATTTTGTCCCAGCTTGCTTTTACCTGCGCGTAGATCTGTGCGTCCGGTGGAATGATATGAAATTGCTCTAATTCTTTTTTCGTAATCAAATGTATTCTCCTGTCCCGAAAAAGTTTTTATACTTGATAAAATGAAAATTTATATTCCCACCTTTAGTAACTCTATCTCTTTTTGAGTTATCATATAAAGAAATTTTCCGTAAATCAATATAGAAATTTAATTATTAAAAATTCTGTTATGTTTTTTCACTTAAATCGAGCCATAAAAACCGACAAATCCCGTACGCAATTATAAATTGCGCAAATGCAATCTTCTATTTCTTGCTTATCTTACCAATCAAATGTATGATAATAAAAAAGGAGGTGCCATTATGAATAAAACTAAAATGGAAAATCAAAATATTGCTAACATTCTCTTACATTTAAGACAAAAAAATAACCTTTCCCAAGAACAACTTGCAAAAAAAATTGGTGTTACCCGTCAGGCTGTATCAAGATGGGAAATGGGAATCTCCATTCCAAGCATCAATACTCTCCTCTTAATAAGTGAACAATTCGATATCCCATTAGAAACAATGTTAAAAAAACAAGAGGATTCATCGAAAAATAATAGACAAACTAAAACTTCAAAAAAATTAAATCTTTTTGTTATTTTCATCTTAATAGGAATTATTTTATTATTTATCCTTCCATTTTTGGGAGAATGGGAACAAACAAAACATATGAAACTCTATAAAACTGCTTACGAGAATTCCTATTATTATATTTTTGAGTACCCACTATCCATTCTTTTTATATTATCCTTATTATTTATTGGTGTTGGTATATACCAAATCATAAAACTCAAAAAAGGAGGACTTTAAAATGAAAAAATAATCACTCTTCTAGTAACTGTTATATTTAGTACCTTGACGCTCTTTCCAACAAGTATCATGGCATCTGACTTCTCTAATAATCCAGCATCTTCTATTATACAACCTCGAACAGATGGGTATTATTTTTGGGATGTTGAAAGTAAATCTAAACAAGGAACAACATATGGTTCTTGGCGTTTAGGTCCTCAGGGGGCTGGACCTGGAACCATAAGCGTAAACAAAGAGGATACCGTAACTAATACAATAACTGGAGCTTACACTAGTGTGAGTGCTATATCTTCCTATATAGGTGCCTCAATCAATAAAAGCCAATCTTATTCTGTAAATTATAGTTTGCCAGTTCCCAAAGGAAAAACTTATCAAATCAAATACCGACCATTATATACAAAATATAAAATTGTTCAAAGACGTTATTATCAAATTGATGGACATTCATCTCCTACTTCTGAAACCAAAACTTGCTATGTATCAATTTTTTACGATTGGGGATTCAGCTATAATATAATTAAATAGCAATTTATAAAATTTAAGAATGGATAGCCTATTTCTAAAAGGTGGTAGACACAATCTATCACCTTTTTATTTAACACACCCTCCTTACAAAGTTGAATACACATACTCCATGTCCAAGTTTTCCCATACCCCTCTGCAATCCTTTGCTTCCTGTGATTGCGCCGATCTGCGCAAACATTGTCTCAAACTGCCCCAGACCATCCAGCGGTTTGGCAATTTTGTCCCAGCTTGCTTTTACCTGCGCGTAGATCTGTGCGTCCGGTGGAATGATTTTAAGTTTCTCCATTTCTTTTCCTGTAATCAAATGTATTCTCCTGTCAATCAAACGGAAATCCGGCTCTCCTGCAAAATAGAGTATACATACTCCATATCCAGATGCTCCCGCAATCCCTGTGCGAGCTTGTCATACTGCTGTTCCTTAAATGCATGATAATCACCGCCAGCCTCCGGTTTCCATGACACCTTTTTTTTTGTCGGCCAATGCCTGTACTATGCGCACGGCAATGTCTCCATCGTCAAAAATGCCGTGCACATAACTGCCGTATACGCCGGGTGCTTCGCTGCCTTTTTCCATGCGCTGTACCCCGTCGGTTCTGCCATCTGCCAGCTGTACCAGTGGCGTCTGATGTTCCCCGGTGGAAACCGTTGTCTTTCCCATATGAATCTCATAGCCGGAAAATTCCAATCCGGAAAGTGTGCACACTTTCCGGATTGGATTTTTCCGGCATCAGGGTCGTGTCGGTGTCGATCAGTTCCATACCACGCAGCGGTTCGCGTAGCGAATTCTCATTCTCTACCCCATGTGGGTCCGAAATGGTACGCCCCAGCATCTGATAGCCACCGCAGATCCCCCAGACCGGGATATGCACTGCCCGCTTTTTGACTGCGGCTTCCAGACCGTTCTGCCGCATCCAGCACAGATCCCCCATCGTATTTTTGCTGCCCGGCAGAAAAATCATATCCGGCTGTCCCAGTTCCTGCACCGAAGAAACATAGCGCACGGACACACCCTCCAGCCGTTCAAATACGTTAAAATCCGTAAAATTGGAGATCCGTGGAAAACGGATCACTGCCAGATCTATCACGCCTACATCGTGGTTGTCCAACTGGCCGCTCAGACTGTCCTCATCCTCAATGGAAAGATGCATATATGGAACTACTCCGGCAACCTTCACACCGCCGCGTTCCTCCAGCATCTCCACTCCCGGATCAAGGATTGTCTTATCCCCGCGGAATTTATTAATAATCAGACCCTTCACACGGGCTTTTTCATCCTCTTCTAAAAGTATCAAAGTTCCCAAAAGCTGCGCAAACACGCCGCCACGGTCGATATCCCCCACCAGAAGCACCGGTGCATCGACCAGTTTTGCCAGCCCCATATTGACAATATCATCCGATTTCAGATTGATCTCTGCCGGGCTTCCCGCCCCTTCCATCACAATAATGTCTGCCTGCTTTTCCAACTCCGAAAAAGCCTCGCAGATCGTCGGAACCAGCTTTTTCTTATACGCAAAATAATCCCGCGCCCGCATATTTCCGAGCACCTCACCCTTTACGATCACCTGTGATCCGACATCATTGGTCGGTTTCAACAGGATGGGATTCATAAGCACGGAAGGCTTCACACCCGCCGCTTCCGCCTGCATGACCTGCGCGCGCCCCATCTCCAGACCGTCTTCGGTGATGTAGGAGTTGAGTGCCATATTCTGTGATTTAAACGGTGCCACGCGATAGCCATCCTGCGCAAAAATACGGCAAAGTCCTGCAACGATCAGGCTTTTCCGGCATTTGACATCGTGCCCTGCACCATGATTACTTTTGCCATGTTTGTTTCCTTCCTGCTAACCAGCAATCACAACCCTGCAATCCTTCTTGAAGCATGCAATTCCATATTTGATAAAATTACGCATTCCGTCCTGCTTCAGCTTATCGACATATGATTTTTCTTCCATCTGTTTCAAAGCTTCGGCACATGCAGCATCCAGATCTCCATCCCCGGCATATTTCAGTTCTATCACAATTCCTGTTCTGTTGTTCGGCACCTCAACAAGAATATCGCTGTAGCCGGTTCCTGACTCTGCATTTGACTTTATAAGCCAGTTTGCTTTATATCCCAAAAGCCCAAGTAAAATGCCATGGTAAAAATTTTCTTTCTTTTCCTTTGCAACTGCTGTATCACGTATACTTATGGTATTCCAAAGATATTCTCCAAAGAGCTGCTCTATTTTTTCTGTATTTTTTTCTAAAAACGCATTGCAGAATTCTTCCAGTCTCTTACCGTCATTCGCGGACGTATCCCGGAACCATTCCCTAATTTTCTTGATAAAAAGATTTTTTATCTCTTTATTGGGAATTGCCAAACGTATCTTTCCATCCGCTGTACGCCCCTGTTTTGTCAGATATCCGGTCGTAAAAAGTACGCTCCACAGATTTCCAATGTTTTTATCAAGCTCATCATACGTAAGTTCCTGTGAAAGTTCCTTTTCAATACACTCTCCCGCGATCAGACGCTCAATTTCATCCTTGGTCTGCACATCCGCCTTATCGATCAATCTGCGGACGATCGCATTTCCACTCGAATTAGACCAGTAATCCTGTGGTTCAACCGTTTGATCATAGTTAAGTTCATCCACATAATTTATGACATCCCATGGACAGTACACATCCGCATTTCCAAAGTGATAGCCATCATACCATTCCTTTGTTTCCGGGAAATGTGAAGACATACCATACGACGCAAGGAGGTTCTTTACCTCATCATCTGTGAATCCAAACTGTTCATCAAATCTGGAATCCATAATAGAAAGTACCTTAAAATTATTCAATCCTGTAAATATACTTTCTTTCGATACACGCAGACATCCGGTTAGAAATGCAAACTGTAAATAATCATTCGTCTTTAATGCCTGACCAAAAAGACCTCTGATCAGAGAAACCATTTCACGATAATATCCATTCTGATATGCTTTATCCAGAGGAACATCATACTCATCTATGATAATAACCGCCTTTTTCCCGTGATGTTTATATAAAAGCTGTGACAGTTTCCGGATGCTGTCTTCGATATTCTCATCCGTACCTGTGAGCATTTTAGCGAAGTATGCCTTATCCTCGTCCGTAAGTGCATCACTTGTTTTGAGATAATAATGGCGATCCATTTCATTGCCAAGAATCGTGCCCAGCATCCTTTTTGCATCTGCAAACGTCAGACCATCCACCCCTTTGAGCGTAAGAAATATTACCGGATACTTTCCCATGTACGCATCGCAAAGTTCTTTATTCTTTGCAATATATAAGCCTTCAAACAGTGCAGCATCTGCACCGATTTCAAAAAAACTTTTCAGCATGCTCATATTCAATGTCTTGCCAAAACGTCGCGGACGGGTGAACAGTGTTACTTCCCCCCAATTCATCAGAATCTGTTCTATGAGATTTGTCTTGTCAATGTAATAAAATCCGTTCCTGCGTATTTTTTCAAAACTATCAATTCCTACCGGTAATTTCAAAGTATTTACCATATGAGCCTCCAACAAACAGATCATTTTGCCATATTTACATATAGTATAACTGATTGACCGGGTAATTACAATTTCCTTTCATTAAACGGTCACCGAAATACACTGTCATGATTTACTCTCCATTCAAAAAACATTTTCTTGAAAAGATCCCCATGTTCCGTTAAGATGATATTGTAAAGAAAAACAATATATCAGGGAGGTAGTTATGAACTATACAATTGAAGGGGCACCATTGCCTGTCGTAATCTGCAACTTAGAGGGTGGCGAAACCATGCTCACGGAGAAGGGCGCAATGTCGTGGATGTCCCCAAATATGAAAATGGAAACCACAACAGGCGGCGGAATCGGAAAAATGTTCGGTCGTGCTTTTTCCGGTGAAAGCATGTTTATCAACCGCTACACCGCACAGGGCGGCACCGGACTGATCGCATTTGCATCCAGCTTTCCCGGGGATATCCGTGCATTTGAAATTGCACCGGGGCAGGAGATTGTCGCCCAGAAAAGTGCCTTTCTCGCATCGACCGCTGGTGTGGAAATGTCTGTTTTTTTCCAAAAACGCATTGCCGGCGGTCTCTTCGGCGGAGAAGGATTTATCATGCAGCGTCTGTCTGGAAACGGCACCGTCTTTCTCGAATTTGACGGACACATCAAAGAATATGAACTTGCACCAGGACAACAGATTGTCGTCGATACCGGATACCTCGCAGCAATGACAGCCGGATGTTCCATCAATATCCAGACTGTACCGGGTGTAAAAAATATGCTCTTTGGCGGGGAAGGGATCTTTAATACCGTTATTACCGGACCGGGACGTGTATGGCTGCAGAGCATGCCGGTTGCACAGCTCGCCGGAGCGATCAGCCCGTTTATTCCAAATAAAAATTAATCATTTTCGAAAAAATCCCGGAGCCATTTCCCATGCTCCGGGATTTCATTTTATATCATTTTTCAAATTTTCCGAATCTCAAAACTGTTTTTTCCACGGGTTTTTACCTCATATAATACACTGTCTGCTTCCTTAAACAGTTTTTCATAAGGAACTTTCTCCGTCATATACACAGCACCCAGACTGATGGACAGCGGCACTGAACACCCGCCATATGTAAATGTCTGACACATGCTTCTGACCAGTTTATCCAGCTGTGCCTGAACACCCTCCTGATCACGGTTTTGTATACAGAGTACAAACTCATCTCCGCCAAACCGCGCCATAAGGACATGTGTTCCAAACACCAGACGCATCGTATCCGCTAAAAGTTTTAACGCCTCATCTCCTCCGGCGTGTCCAAGCGTATCATTGACAGACTTAAAGTTATCAATATCCATGATTGCAAACAGAAGCGGCAGTTCTTTCCTGTCGTAAATGCTCCCGGCACCGATCCCGGAACAAATAAAACATCCGGATAATCCCCACCCTGAATCTGTTTTGACACCTCATTGTCATAATCCGAATACGACTGGTACTTCACCTCAATACCAGGATATTTCTTGTTAAACCCATCCAGGTACTGCTGCATATCCTGCTGGGAGATATTTGGATGCTACCGAAATCGTTCCCCTGATTTCCTTTTTCTGTGCAGCATGTGCCACACTTCCAAAGTCTGCCGGAAACTGTAACAGCACAAGCAGCGTCAAAAGCACCGCCACCACACGCTTTTTCTTCCACTTTTTCATCTTTCTCATCCTTCTTTTGCAGCCTTACCGCGCTTCATATACCCTGGATACACGCTTATACTCTGCCGGTTCCGTAATCTGTTCCACAACGATATCTCCGTCTTCCGCATCACGGTATCGATACAGATACACACCTTCCTGAATCTCATCCTCCTCTATGAGAGACACTGCCATATAGTGCTTCTCTTCAACGGTAAAAGTATCCATGATGGCAAACTCTTTTTCCGTCCCATCCGAAACCGGAATACGGATTACTTCATACTCTTCCATAATATCTCTCCTTTATCGTGGTACTTTCGTAAACAGTGCAAATGCATTTTCCCGTGTGGTCTGCTCGACTTCCTCCACAGAAACGCCTTTGATCTCCGCAATTTTTGCAATCACATACGGAATATTCCGTGAATCATTGCGCGTTCCCCGGTGTGGTTCCGGCGCCATATACGGGCAGTCGGTTTCGAGCACTATGCTCGAAAGAGGAATCATTTCCACGGTCTTTACCAGCTTTTTGGCATTTTTAAAAGTCACAACACCGCCTACACCGATGAAATATCCCATCTTTACATATTCCTGTGCCATCTCCGGCGAATAGGAATAACAGTGGATCACGCCCTTTATGCCATCCTCATATGCCTTTTCCATGATCTGCATGGTATCTTCTGCTGCATCCCTGGAATGAATGATCACCGGAAGATCTGCCTGTTGTGCCAGTGCAAGCTGCCGTACAAACCAATACCTCTGCTTCGCCTGTATCTCCGGTTCCTTATCCCAGTAATAATCCAGTCCGATCTCTCCCACCGCAACTGTCTTTTGCAGCGTTGTCTGCTGTTTGAGCCATGCATACGTGTCCTCATTTAAATCATCCACATCACTGGGATGTACGCCCACCGCAGCATAAAGAAAAGGGTATTCCTGCGCCAGCGAAAGTGTTGTCTTTGTCGTCGCAATGGAAGACCCTACATTAATAACCGGCGAAATGCCGCGCTGCGGTAATTCCGCAAGCAGCATCTCCCGGTCCGTATCAAATTTTGCATCATCGTAATGTGCATGTGTCTCAAAAATCATAAGAAATGCCTTTCTATCTGATCAAGTTCCTCCATGATGATACAGTTTGGAAGTGTATCCGAAGCCACCATGCCCCGCACCTGGGCATAATCCATCCAGCGCACACTCTCAATTTCTTCGGTCTGCAGTTCAAATTCCTCTGCTTCCCGATCCAGCCAGAGCAGATAAACATTTGAAATCTGGTGATCATGAAATGGCTGTCTGTGAAATTCGCTGTCAACATCCTTATGCACCTGTCCGCAATAAATCAGATCCGACTCCTGCGCTGTCACATTTAATTCTTCTTTCAACTCCCGAATTGCTGAAGGAATATACTCCTCCCCTGCCGGTATATGTCCAGCACTGGAAATATCATAGCAGCCCGGAAATGAATCTTTCTGCATACATCTCTTCTGTAATAAAAGCTGAATCCGTCCGTTCCTGTTGCGGGCAATCCAAACATGGGATGTGCGGTGCCGTACCCCTTCCCGGTGGGCCTCCGCGCGTTCTACGGTTTCACCGGTTGGTGTGCCGGTCTCATCTACAACATCAAGGATTTCCATATTTATGCCTCCTATTTCTACTTATCCGCCCCAGCCACTTACATGCGTCTAACAGATCTCAGCACCGCTTGGCATTGGTTTCTCCGGTGTCATCAGAGAAAGTGTGCCGTTTTCGTCCTCTGCACACAGCAGCATGCCCTCGGACAATACTCCGGCAAGTTTTGCCGGCTTTAAGTTCACAAGAACCATAACCTTCTTGCCGACCATCTCTTCCGGTGTGTAATCTTTACGGATACCGGATACAATCTGCTTTACGGTGTTTCCGATTTTTACCTGGGAGCAAAGCAGCTTCTTTGACTTTGCAACTGCCTCACAGGAGAGAATCTCTCCCACCTGGAACTGCATCTTCGCAAAATCATCAAATGTGATCTCTTCCTTCGGATCCATATCAATGACTGCTTCATCTGCGGTCTCTCCGCCATTTAATGCTTTCTGTTCTTTTTCGTACTCTTCCTTCTGCTTTGCCTGAATGGCATCCACTTTTGGCTGGATCTCTTTTGCGTCAATTCTTGCAAAAAGGATCTCCGGAGCATCGGTTACTTTTGTTCCATCCGGATACAGTCCAAACTGATTGAGTTCATCAAAATCACGCAATGATGTCGATAACTGCGCCACGATTTTTTCTGCGGTTTCCGGAAGGAACGGGTGCAGAAGACTTGCGCCAATCGTGATGGACTCGGTCAGATTGTAAAGAACCTCAGCCAGACGGTCTTTCTGTGCCTCGTCTTTTGCCAGTACCCACGGGGTTGTCTCATCAATATATTTATTGCAACGGCGGAACAGTGCAAATACTTCGGAAATTGCATCTGCCACACGAAGTTTTGCCATCTTCCCGGCAATACGGTCACGGGTTGCTGTCACAACAGCTTTCAGATCTGCATCCACTTCACCGGTGACTCCTGTGGATGTTACCACACCGCCAAAATATTTATTGCTCATGGAAACGGTACGGTTTACCAGATTTCCAAGAATATTTGCCAGATCAGAGTTGAAACGCTCAATGACCAGATCCCAGGTAATCACGCCATCATTCTCAAACGGCATCTCATGCAATACAAAATAGCGGGTAGCATCTACGCCAAACAGATCTACCATGTCATCCGCATAGATTACATTTCCCTTGGATTTGCTCATCTTATCCCCGCCCTGAAGCAGCCATGGGTGTCCAAATACCTGCTTTGGCAGTGGCAGATCCAGTGCCATCAGAAAGATTGGCCAGTAAATGGTATGGAAACGGACAATATCTTTTCCGATCAGATGCAGATCCGCCGGCCACAGCTTCTTAAACTGATCTGTGGAACCATCCGGATCATATCCAATCTTTGTGATATAGTTTGTCAGTGCATCCAGCCAGACATATACGACATGTTTCGGATCAAAATCTACCGGAATTCCCCAGCTGAAACTGGTACGTGATACGCACAGATCCTGCAGTCCCGGAAGCAGAAAGTTATTCATCATCTCATTCTTACGGGAAACCGGCTGAATGAAGTCCGGATGGGTATTGATATAATCAATGAGCCGGTCTGCATATTTACTCATCTTAAAGAAATAAGCTTCTTCTTTGGCAGGCTGCACTTCCCGTCCACAGTCCGGACATTTGCCGTCTACAAGCTGGGATTCTGTCCAGAAAGACTCACAAGGTGTACAATACATTCCCTCATAAGATCCCTTATAAATATCACCCTGATCATAAAGCTTTTTAAAAATCTTCTTTACACATTTCTCATGATCCTCATCCGTGGTACGGACAAAGTTATCATAAGAAGAATTCACAAGATCCCAGATCCGCTTTACCTCACCGGAAACCTGATCTACAAATTCTTTCGGTGAAATATCTGCTGCCTCTGCTTTTTCCTGAATCTTTTGTCCGTGTTCATCAGTTCCGGTCTGAAAATAGACATCATAGCCTTCGGCTCTCTTATAACGCGCAATTGCATCCGCAAGAATAATCTCATACGTGTTTCCGATATGCGGCTTACCTGAAGTATAGGCAATCGCGGTTGTCATATAAAACTTCCCTTTATTTTCTGCCATGTTTTTGGCCTCCTTATCTCACATTCGCTCTCCCCATTTTACCGAATTCCACGCCATTTGTAAAGTATCCCCTATTCGTCCGTTTTTCTGTTTATTCAAGAATATTTTCTTATATGCCAAGAATTTCTTGCTGACCTGTTTTTCCGTAGACTAATATGCTTTTATCCAGTTTTTTCCAGTACAAAACTGCCAAAGATAAATTGAGAAGGAGCACCAACATGAAAAATATACAAATCGGGTCAGCCTTAAAAACGATGCGAAAAAATCGTGGCTGGACGATCCATGACGTAGTTGTACAGCTGAATGACCTGTACAATATCGCAGTCGCTGAAAAAACCGTGTACGGATGGGAAAGCGATCAGGCATATCCCCGCACGGAAACATTGCTGCTGCTCTGTGAACTGTATCAGAGTGACGCATTCACCGGAAATCTCCTGCACATTCCTGCAGACAAATCCTTCCCGATCACTGCAGATGAACGGCATGTCATCGAAATGTATCGCCGGCATCCGGAACTACAAAGTGCTGTAAAACGCGTGCTTGATGTTCCCGTCAAAAAACCTTCTGCAAATTAAAGTCCTGATATCCTGTCCCCTGTAAAAACTATTTTCCAAAATTCATCCTGTCACAGAAGTTTCTATCTCATGCAGATATAAATCACATAAACCACATATAAAACCAGCATCACAATACCTTCTTTTCTGCTGATTTTTTCTTTCGTCCATGCAAACCCCCAGATCAACAGGCTCAAAACAATCAAAATCATAATATCTATGATGTTTTCCATCAAGAACGGCATCGGACTGATAACTCCCGCCAGACCAAGTACAAACAGAATATTAAAAATATTGGAGCCGATCGCATTTCCAAGTGCCATATCCACTTCATTTTTGCGGGCTGCAACAACAGATGTCACAAGTTCCGGAAGCGAGGTTCCAATTGAAACAATGGTCAGTCCTACCAGCGTCTGGCTCATTCCAATTTTCAATGCAATATTGCTGGCACTGTCTACAACGACATCCCCGCCAATCACAATACCGGCTACACCAACCACAAGGAACAACAGGCTTTTCGGCATCGACATTACTTTCTGTGACTCTGTCGCTTCAATTTCTTCGCTTTGCAGATGTCCGCCTGCTTTTCCTGCTTTCAATGCCATACGAATCATTGTTCCGATAAATATGGCAAAAAACACCAGAAATACAGCACTGTCAAAACGTCCCAGTTTCATTCCCACACCACCGAGTATCATAAGCAGCAATGCTGCAAACACGGAATATGGGAAATCGCGCTTTAATGTAGATTTCTGTACAGCAACCGGGGTCATTATGGCACAGAACCCGATAACTACCATCATATTAAAAATATTAGACCCGACCACATTACTGATTGCCAGCGTATTCTTATGCTGGATTGCTGCAACAACAGAAACCGCAGTCTCCGGAAGTGAGGTTCCCATGGCAACAATCGTCAGGCCAATAATGATGGCCGGAACATGAAACCGTTTTGCAATGCTGGAACTTCCTTCCACAAAAACATCTGCCCCTTTGACCAGGAAGAAAAATCCTGCGATCAAAAAAACAATTGCCAGCGGCATGGAACATGTTGAAATAAATTCTGTCATATCTTTTCCCTCTTTCTGTAAAATAATGTGTTAAAAGGCAATCATGCCCAAGTGCTCCAATAGTATTTTCAAACCAATAAGTATGAGGATTACCCCACCTGCAATCTCTGCTTTTCTTTTGTAGCGGGTACCGAAGAAATTACCGACAACCACTCCGATGACCGATAATACAAATGTCGTGCATCCGATAATCAGACAGGCTTCCATGATAGATACATTTAAAAAGGCAAATGTAATACCGACTGCAAGTGCATCGATACTGGTTGCAACTGCAAGAAGCAGCATCTCTTTGTGATCCAGTGGCAGATCTTTTGCTCCAATTTCCTGCACGTCTTTATCACGAACCGCTTCAATCACCATCTTTCCACCGATAAACAGCAACAGGAAAAAGGCGATCCAGTGATCGACCGAAGTAATGTATTTCTGAAAGCGGATTCCCAGCGTCCAGCCGAGAAACGGCATCAGTGCCTGAAATCCTCCGAAATACAATCCAATCAGAAACGCATGTTTTTTGTTGATTTTTTCCATGCCAAGACCCTTGCAGACGGATACCGCAAATGCATCCATCGAGAGTCCGACACCAATCAGAAATAACTCGATTACCATTCTTATGTTCTCCTTTTGTGAGGGGATTCATACCTTGCGCTTCTGTCCTGATATATCAAAAAGAGACCCAATGCGCACCAACGAAAACCGCGACTACAGCCACGTTTTTCCGGTGCACATGAGTCTCATTCTTTAAGGCTTGCCAGGTCCAAATGACCGGTATGTTGACAAGTCACACAATGTGCGAACTACTCCCTCACATACTTTTGTCTATGAATTAGGTAAACTATAACAAACGGTCTTTGAGTTAGTCAATACGAACTTCTTATTTGCTGATGACTTTTGCAAACTTCTTCTTACCACGCTTTACGACCTTTCCTTCTCCGGCAAACTCGTCGAGCGTGTAACTGGTACTGATGTCTGTAACTTTCTCACCGTCCACAGAGACTCCACCCTGCTGTACGGCACGACGTGCATCGGAACGACTCTCACACAGAGAAGCCTTTACAAGAACTGCCATGATATCGAGTTTGTCATTGTACAGATCATCTGCAGTCACTTCAACCGTCGGCATATGTGCAGAAACCCCGCCGCCTGCAAACAGTGCGTGGGATGCCTCTTTGGCTTTCTTTGCCTCTTCCTCGCCGTGTACCAGTTTGGTCAGCTCATAAGCGAGAATCTCTTTTGCTTCATTCAGCTTGGCACCTTCCCATTTGTCCATCTCATCGATCTGCTCCAATGGCAGGAAGGTCAGCATGCGGATGCACTTTAATACATCGGAATCTGCCACATTTCTCCAGTACTGGAAGAAGTCAAACGGAGAAGTCTTGTTCGGATCAAGCCATACAGCACCGGACTGTGTTTTTCCCATCTTCTTTCCCTCAGAGTTGAGAAGCAGATTGATCGTCATGGCATACGCATCTTTCCCAAGCTTCCGGCGGATCAGTTCCGTACCACCGAGCATGTTGCTCCACTGGTCATCTCCACCGAATTCCATGTTACATCCATATTTCTGGTACAGTGTGTAGAAATCGTAACTCTGCATGATCATGTAATTAAACTCCAGAAAGCTTAATCCTTTTTCCATACGCTGCTTGTAACATTCTGCTGTCAGCATGCGGTTTACGGAAAAATGTGCACCAACATCACGCAGTACATCAATGTAATTTAAATCCATCAGCCAGTCGGCATTGTTTACCAGCATTGCCTTGCCTTCTCCGAAATCGATGAAACGGCTCATCTGCTTTTTGAAACAGTCTACGTTGTGCTGAATGGTCTCCGGTGTCATCATCTGACGCATATCGGTACGTCCGGATGGATCACCGATCATGGCTGTACCACCGCCGATCAGCGCGATTGGCTTGTTTCCTGCCATCTGCAGACGTTTCATCAGACACAGTGCCATAAAATGTCCCACATGCAGACTGTCAGCTGTCGGGTCAAAACCGATATAAAATACTGCTTTTCCATTGTTGATGAGTTCCTTGATTTCTTCCTCGTCGGTTACCTGTGCGATCAGACCGCGGGCAACCAGTTCGTCGTAAAGTGTCATTGGGTTTCCTCCTGTAATTTAACTTTTTTGATTTTTCTGGGGCTTTATGTCCCTTTGCTCCATATCTATAAAAATCCAAATAAAAATCCCCTCGTCCTAATTATAAGGACGAGGGGGATCTCTCGTGTTACCACCTTAATTCGCATGCTGTTCACACAGCCTGCCTCCGCGAGTGCAGCTACACTCCAGTGCGTCTAACGGGCACTACTCCGTTACAGCCTACTTGCCTGCGCGTTCGGTGTAAAGCTCAGGGATGTATTCCCTGCGGTAAGGGGGGACCCAGCTTGCTGGGGGGATTCCTTATCGCCCGGCTTATGGTTTTTCCATAAATCCTCGGCAGGGGGACCCAGCTTGCTGGGGGGATTCCTTATCGCCCGGCTTATGGTTGTTCCATAAATCCATCTGTGCTTTCCGTGTGCCTCTCATCTACCGGCTGCTTTCTGTTCGTTCCACACATTGGTACTTGTTCCCATCTTCGCTTGTATTCTATAATTATATTATTATAGAAAGACAATCACAGTTTGTCAAACAATTTTTACTTGCCTTCTTTCGCTTCTGCCGGAACCCAGATTCCCTCTTTTCCCCATGGCTGGATCATAGACAAATACCGCTTCTGTCCATCCTTTAAAAATGTAATCTGTATACCGACCTGTGTTTTATCTGCAGATTCAGATTCTTTTTCCACGGAAACAAGCTTTTTATCCGACGATAAATTCAAAAGCTGCCGGGCTGCATCTGTCGGCTCAAGCAATGCACCAATTGGAACCATATTCTTATTCAGCACTTCACCCATACCGTTTATACAGTAGTCCATCTGCGTATCGCTGATTCCCTGCGCATATGCTGTATCAAACTCATCTGCCGATGCAATTCCATCCGTTTTAGCATCCGGACCGTCAGCAAACTGATTGATTTTTTCCTGTGTAATCTGAAATTGACCATTTTCCTGTGCATAATGGATATTCTCTATCCACACGCTCACATGCGGATCTGATGACTCCACATAATACAAAATCTCTGCAGTCTGTTCTTCCGTATTGATTTCATGCAGCCAGTAGCCATCCATTTCTTCTCCGGTTCCACCAAAGAAACTGCCAAAGGCTCCCCATGGCCATGGACTCGACCAGCCAAATGACGGTGTATCTCCATCCATCCACAAAATATGTATTTTCTCTAAATTCGACTGTACCTCTTTGGATGTCATCTGCACAATTTTTTCTGTATCCCGGTCGCAAAATGCCTGTGCCCATTCCCTGATATTCTGCTCTATTATCGCAGCTCCTGCATTTTCCTGCACTGGCTGCTGTGTACTATCCACTTTCTCGGTTGTATGCTCTGTTTTTGTCTCCGACGGTTTCTGGTTTGTCAGACAACTTACTGCCACAAGTGCAACCAAAACGGTTGCAATCGCAGCCACCCAGGTATGTGGTTTTTTAAAATTCAACACGTTCTTAATTCTCCTTCCTGCATCTGCCTCTCCAAACGCAACCGGGGCAAATGAATACGGATGCCGCTCCATCGCAAAAGCAAGTAAGGATGCGCTGTATCCTTTTTTAATCTGATTTCCAAACTGCGCAAGTACGGCCTCATCACAACTCATCTCCATGTCTCTTGTCATATAGAAAAAGGCAATCCATGCCAATGGATTCCACCAGTATACAGCCAAAAGTACGAATGCAATCAGCTTCCATAAAGGATCATGTCTGCGAATGTGCCAGCTCTCATGCGCAAGGATGTACTGCTGTTCCTCCTCTTTCATCCGAAACGGAATATAAATCTGCGGGCAGAAAATTCCCAGTACAAACGGTGATGGAATACAGTCACATTCCCAGATCTTTATGGTCCGCCGGACGTTTCCAGATGTTTCATTTACGGTTAAACGTACTGCTGTCCGTACCATACTGCGGCATTTGATATAGGAATACATTCCATATCCTAAAAATAAAAATATCCCGATCAGCCAGACAAAAAACAACACCGCACAAATTTTCTGTGAGATCGTCATAGCTGCTGTCAAACCAGCTTCAGAAGCTGCATCCCCTGTCACACGTGAACCGGCAGATATCTGCGTCACATTCTGTACTGCCGTTTGCGCATGCACTCCAGATACTCCTGTGTAGTGTGCAATCTCACTCATTTGTGATCTGCTTTTTACCAGACGAAACAGATTAAACAAACTCCATCCTGATGCAATGGGCAAATCAAATAACATACGGATTCCAACAATTGCCCACAATGCATAGGAATATTTTTTGGGACATTTCCGCAAAAGCGCGCGCACTGCAAACACCGCGAGAATTACAACCGCCACCATGCCATTCCGCTGCAGAAATGCCAGAAAAATTACACTTGCCTTCTCCATTCTCTGCCCCTACCCTTCTTTATGCTCGTCGATCATTTTCTTGAGCAGCTTTGCTTCTTTTTTGGAAATTTTCTTTCCTCCAAGAAATGCTGTGATAAACCCTGGCAGTGATCCGTCAAATGTGCGATCCACAAAATACCGGGATTCCTCTGCCTGCACCTGTTCCTTTGGAATTAAAACAGAAACCGTTGCATCCTCATTGGCAATGTATCCTTTTTCACACATTTTCCGTACAACCGTATAAGTCGTGGATTTTTTCCAGCCAAGCTGTTCCTGACATAACTTTACAAGTTCCCCGGAGTTGACGGGGGCATGCTCCCATACGACACACATAAACCGGTAATCACTGTCACATAATTTTATATATTCCATCTTTTTCTCCTTCACAGGTTTATAGCTATCAACCTGTTTTCAGTTTATTCTTGTAAACCAGAAATGTCAAGGTTTATTTTTATAGACTGCGAGAAATGTCAGAAAAATACGATGGAAAATGTTTGAACTCACCTTTTCGAAAAGTTATAATAACTGTAACGAAAAAAGGAGGACATGCTATCGTGGAAAAAGTACGTTACATGATTTCCGATGCCGCTGCACTGGCCGGTGTGGAAACCCATGTGTTACGTTACTGGGAAGAAGAACTCGACCTGACCATCCCACGAAATGAGATGGGACATCGATACTATACACGAGAGAACATACAGGAATTCCAAAAGATCAAAGAACTCAAAGAAAAAGGATACCAGCTGAAGGCAATCCGCATGATATTACACAATAAAAACCCCGAAGATGCCGGTGTTTCCGTGCCGGATTCTGCAGCACCTGGTCCATTGCCCGCATGTAACCGGGAACATCATCACACGGTTGTCGCCAAACCGGATCGACAGAACGCAGATAAAACCAACCTGCCTGTAAATACCCTTTCCGCAGAAGAACGCATGGCACAATTTCGGGAGTTGATGAGTGACATTGTAGGGCACGCAATCGCACAGAATAACGAAGCTCTCACACTCGATATCAGCAAAGAAATCCGTGAAACCGTCCTGAAAGAAATGAACTATCTCATCCGGGAACAAAACGATATGACGGAGGAACGCTACCGCCAGCAAAGAGCAGAAATTCGTGGAAAATTGCAGAAAAAACATACCTTATTTTCCAAAAAGGAAAAGGTTCCCAAAATGAAAACATCAAAAAAAGAAAAGAACCGGAAAAATGTATTAAATCCGGTCTGATTGATTTCAGCATTGACCTGGCATTAAACGGTTCCATATATAAAATAAAACAAGCCTGCGGAAGGATTGCCATAGAAAAGTTAATACAAAGAAACGCCAAAACCGACATTTGCCGGAATTGGCG
>QFCH01001831.1_pt1 | contig 18070 bp, 15 predicted proteins | sample 5346071 | NCBI WGS metagenome assembly QFCH01 (sample SAMN09062255, study PRJNA434731) | Human gut metagenome, whole genome shotgun sequencing project. | isolation source: stool timepoint B chromium assembly | host: Homo sapiens | collected 2015
CCGGATAACGTCCGGTGGAGGTGACTCCAAGGAAAGTGCAACAGAAATAAACCGCGGGATACAGGTGTCAGGCCTGGATCTCGTAAGGGTGGAAAGGCGGTGTAAGAGACCACCGTTGTTCTGGTAACAGGGCAAGCCATGTAAACCCCATCCGAAGCAAGACCGCACATAAGGCTATACGGCGGCCCGTCGTGCCTTAGGGTAGGTCGCTTGACTCTTTTGGCGACAAAAGAGCTAGATAGATGATCATTCACGACATAACCCGGCTTATCGGCAGGCTCGAGAAAAAGTGTATTTTCAGGATGTCCCAGGAACCACTGACAGATTTCTGTCATGTTTTGGTTTTTGGGGCATCCTTTTTTAAGACATTTTAATTTTTTCGTAAGGACTCATATGAAGTCATGTGATACACTGATTATGAAAATGAAAGCATTGGAGGTTTAGAATATTTATGGAAGAGACAATCAGTATTTTAGTGGTAGATGATGATATTGAGATTGCTGACCTTGTAGAAATATATTTGTGCAGCGCAGGATATAAGGTTTTTAAGGCGTCCAATGCAAAGGATGGCTTGAAACTTCTGGATGAACACGATATTAAACTGGCTGTGATTGATATTATGATGCCAGTGATTGACGGAATTGAGATGTGTAAGCGGATCAGAGATAAGAAAAATATACCGATCATTATTCTCAGTGCAAAATCGGCGGATTTGGATAAAATTCTGGGCCTTTCGGCAGGTGCCGATGATTATATGATTAAACCATTTAACCCACTGGAACTGACTGCCCGGGTGAAATCACAGCTGCGCCGGTACATGGAGCTGAATCCCAATGTCAAGGAGGCCAATGACAGTATCCTTCGTATTAAGGACATTGTGATTGATGTTGCCAGACATAAAGTGCTTGTGGATGACCGGGAGGTTGCACTGACACCGATTGAGTTTGATATTCTAAAGCTGCTGGCCAGTTATCCGGATCGGGTATTTTCTACAGATGAAATTTTTGAAAAGGTCTGGAATGAAAAAATGTATGAGGCCAATAATACGGTGATGGTACATATCCGGCGCCTGCGTGAAAAAATCGAAAAGGATCCGAGAAAGCCTCAGGTTATTGTGACGGTGTGGGGGGTAGGATATAAAGTTGAAAGCTAATCTATTTAAAAGTTATCGGATGCAGATGCTCTATTATGCAATTTTAAGTGGTGTCATTACTGCCTGTCTGGATTTTGTATTTTTATTCATCTGTGCAAAGGTTATGCTGCTGACAAAAAAAGCAGGGATGTATGCGGCGGCTGCTGCGGAACGGACTGCTGAAAGTGCCATAGGAATGGCGGCTATGCCCGGTCCGGAGAGTGGTCATATTCCTATAGAAAGTTGGGGGCGGGGACCAAAGTTTTTTGGTCAAAGCTTTCACTGGGGAACTATTTTCCTTTTGCTTTTTGTGTCTGTGATCATTTTTGTTTTGATTTTTCATTTGATGACCCGCAAGATTACAAAATATATTGAGGATATTACCCGTTCCATTCAAAATATTGCCCAGGGAGATTTCTCTACTAAGCTGGAAGTCAAATATGATAATGAGTTTTCAATTATTGCGCAGAATCTGAATATTATGGCACTGGATTTGCGGCTGCTTAAAGAAAAGGAGCAGGAAGCGGAGACCACTAAAAATGAGCTGATTACCAATGTCGCCCATGATTTAAGAACACCGCTTACGTCTATTATCGGTTATTTGGATATTCTGAATACAGATCATAACCTGGATGACCAAAGCCGCGAAAAGTATACCCAGATTGCTTACAACAAGTCAAAGCGTCTGGAAAAGCTCATTAATGATCTGTTTAGTTTTACAAAGCTGTCTTATGGCAATATGCCCCTGCAGACTTCTCTGATTGATATCGTCAAGCTTTTAGAGCAGCAGATCGACGAATTTTATCCTAATTTTGAGGATAATGGTCTGGTCTGTGAGTTTAAAACAAGCGAGAACACGGCTATGGTTATGGCTGACGGTGAAATGATTGCCCGGGCTTTCGAAAATCTTATTTCCAATGCCATTAAGTACGGACGTGACGGGAAGGTCATTAAGGTCATTATTAAAAAAGAGGGCGATTATATTAAGGTGACAGTGATCAATTATGGAAGTGTTATTCCGGAAGGGGATCTGCCTTTTATTTTTGACCGGTTTTATCGTGTGGAACAGTCAAGACAGGAGAGTACCGGCGGAACCGGATTGGGGTTGTCCATTGCGAAAAGTATTATTGAAAAACACGGCGGAATGATTTCAGCCAGAAGTTCTATGGCGGGAACCGCCTTCGAAGTTTTTCTTAAGTTGGCTGCAAATCCCAATATTTTATCCGAAAATAAGCAATAGATAGGAGTAATTATATGAAACATCGCAGTTTGCTTGTTTGGTGTCTGATCGTATGCATGGCGCTGGGGATTATTTCCGGCGGGAAAATCCAGGCATGGGCCGGCGAATCGGAAATGGAAAATGATCGTTTTGATATAAGCGTAACCGTTGGTATGGATGGTTATGCCAAAAATATGAGCTATATTCCCCTTCATTTTGAAATAACAAACCATGGTGATGATTTTGCCGGCAAGGTAAGTGTTCAGGTGACATCTGACTATTCCAGAGCGATTGCCTATACAAAGGATTTTTTTGCATCTGCAGGGGAAGTCAAACCGGTAAATATGGAAATCCCCAGTCTTTCAGGGGGGGACCTTCTGAATGTTTACATCGAGGATGATCAGGAACAGGTCATATATAGAAAGACAATTCGAGCCGGGCTGATTTATTCAAAGGATATTTATGTAGGCATACTCTCAGATGATTTTGAAGGACTGAATTTTTTCAGTGGTTTGCCTGTACACATGAGCGAGAGTGACCAGTACCGTTTTTCAAGAATATTTTCTCTGTCTGAAAGAAATTTTCCGGAATCATCGAATGGCCTTGAGTGTTTGGATATGATCGTGATCAATCATTTTGACACATCCCGGCTTTCCAAAGAACAATACAGAGCCCTTAAAGGCTGGGTGGCTGATGGCGGTGTACTGCTTATAGGCACAGGTGTCTATGGATCGGAAACATTAAGCATGTTTTCAGACGATTATCTGCCAATAAGCGTGGGTGGTCTGCTGTCAGTGACTTTGAATTTTGATTTGGAAGGCTTTGAATATGCAACGCGCACTGAGCCTATGGATTATGCCCAGCCTGTAATTGAGGAGATTGAGCAGACTCAGGAGACTAAAGGAAGTGGTGATTTATCAGATTCTTCTTCTACGTCTTCAGATTCTTATTATGAATATGGGGGAGATATTTTTTCCGCAGTGCTTACGGATATTATGCCTCTATCGCTTGATACTTTGGATCTGCGAATCAATCGTGCCACAGATGTTCCCCAGGTTTTGTGCCAGAGTCTGACCAGGGGAAAGGGAAGGATTGTAGTGGCCAAGTTTGATCTTAGTGATCCTGTTTTCGATACATGGCCTCATTATACCGCTGCTTTGGGACATCTTTTGGAGGTTACAGGTGCCGGAGATACGATTATGGAAAACACGGATATTTCCAGTCCGACAGCTTCATCCTGGTATGTGACCAGCATGCTTACCAACGTCCTTGACGGAAAGCTGCCGCAGATCGGCGGTTATGTGATTTTTTTCTTTATTTACATTGTTCTTGTGGCGCCGGCAGCGTACATTGTCCTGAAAAAGATCGATCGTCGGGAGCTGCTTTGGATTGTAATTCCCGTTTTGGCGGTCTGTTTTACAGGGGTAATGTTTATGTTAGGCAATTCCACCAGACAGCAGAAACCTTTTTTTAACTATGGGACAATGCTTGAACTGAATGGAAATACAGCTTCCGAAAATATTTATTTTTCCATTACTTCGCCAAAAAACAGAGGGTATTCTTTTGATGTGGACAACGAATACCGGCTGTCCTACATTGACGCCAATTATGACTTTATAAAAACAGATTCTGATCGTAACGATTATGACATGAATATGACGTATGGTTCGGATCAGACTGGCGTGGAGATCCGGAATGTAAAGGCTTTTGATTCTCAGTATTTTCTGGCTCAGAAAACCCTGGAATTTTCGGAAAGCGTTCATACACAGCTTAAGTATACATCGGATGGTTATACTGGACAGATTGAAAATGAAACAAATTATCAGATTCGGGATGCCTTTTTATATATTGATGATACGCTGATTGATATCGGGGATATTGGTATCGGTGAGACAGTATCTGTGGAAAACAGCAGCAGAACCTATGAAAATACTTCGATTTACGATATTGGACAGTTTTTGTATCCAGATCATCAGGATTCCGGTGCTTCCGATATTGATTTGACAGCAATTGCAAGGAAAAATATGGTCCAGACTTATTATATGATATATGCAGATCATATGTATTCCACACCGCTGGTTAAGCGTCCGCCTCAGATTCTTGGATTTTTTGAAGGTTATCCGGTAAATATCAGCGAAAAAACAGACTATGAAATATACGGAGTGACGATGTTTGCATCCGATGTGACTGTAGATTATACAATGCCAAACGGTGAAGTCATGATTCCAGATCTTTCCGGCTGTATTAAAATACTTAACGGATCCATTGACTTCTCAGATAATACATTTATGGACGATATACTGGAAGTCATCTATATGCTTCCGGAATCCGTCGTGCAGCCTGTAAAGCTTCAGATGTCTTACGGTGAAGCCGATGATTTGAACATTGCTTTTTACAATTACAGTACAAATCAATATGATCCGGTTTTTGAAAAATCAGATGAATTAAGCAATGAAACTCTGAAAAATTATATTGCCAATGGCATGCTCAGGGTTCGTATTGAGAAGGTGGATAAAAATCTCTATAATTCCACTCATCTGCCTGTATTTTCTGTGACAGGGAGGGATCAGTAATGCTGGAAATCAAAAATCTTTATAAATATTATGACGGTTTTGCGGCTCTTAATGGTCTGGATTTATCCATTCGTAGAGGAGAACTGTTTGGCTTTGTAGGGCCTAATGGGGCGGGAAAGACCACAACAATCCGTATTGTTTCCGGCCTTTTAAAAGCAAGCAGCGGCAGCGTCATCGTCGATGGTGTGGATGCAATTCGGTACCCCAGAAAGGTGAAGGATAAGATCGGTTATATGCCGGATGCTTTTGGTGTTTACGATAACCTTAAGGCTATTGAATATATGGAGTTTTATGCTTCAATTTATGGTGTTGTGGGCAAATCCGCCAGGAAGCTTTGTCTGGAGCTTATGGATCTTGTGAAGCTTTCAGATAAGGCGCAAAGATATGTGGATGATCTCTCAAGAGGCATGCAGCAGCGCCTTTGTCTGGCTCGGAGTCTGATTCATAATCCTGAATTGCTTGTTTTGGATGAGCCGGCTTCAGGGCTGGATCCAAGGGCCCGCTTCGAAATGAAGGAAATTCTTAAAAATCTTGTGAGTATGGATAAAACCATATTGATCAGTTCCCACATTTTGCCCGAACTGACGGAAATGTGTACAAATATTGGTGTAATTTCTGAAGGCCGCATGGTTCTAAGCGGCGCAGTGGAGGAGATTATGTCGATGGTAACATCTGCTAATCCTCTGGTCATCAATGTTGTGGATGATGTGGAGCGGGCGGTCGCTTTTTTGAGGGATCAGCCTCTGGTTGAAAAGCTTTCCTATGAGCAGCGGCAGATCAGGCTGGATTTTAAAGGAAAGGCGGCAGATGAGGCCTGGCTTCTAAAACGGATGATTGACGAAAAAATTCCGGTATGTGCTTTTAAACGTGAAGAAGGCAGCCTGGAATCTCTGTTTATGGAAATTACTCAGAGTGGAGGTGGTGACGGTCATGAAAATTAATCCTGTATTTCGTAAGGAACTTAAGCTGGGCGTAAGAACGGTAAGGCTTCCGGTAATTATGCTGATTTATAATACCGTACTGGCTTTGATCAGCCTGGCTGTTTTTTATTCTATTCTGGAAAGTGCCCGATGGCAGGGAAACATAAGTTATGCTACTGTGCTTATGCTTTATATGGTTATGGTTGCCATCGAGGGTGTGCTGCTGGCATTTATTGTGCCTGCAATTACGGCCAGCAGTATATCCGGGGAACGGGAACGTCAGACGCTGGATTTGCTTCTGGCTACAAGGATGACACCCTGGGGGATTATTTTAGGCAAGCTGGCTTCATCGATTAGCATGGTGATTTTATTGATTATTTCCAGTATGCCGGTAATGGCTTTGATTTTTGTATTTGGCGGTGTGTCACTGGGCGATGTTGTTATGGTGGTGGCGTATCTTATTTTCGCGGCTGTCTTTTTTGGAATGCTGGGAATTTTTTGTTCAGCCAGATTAAAGCGGACAACAGCAGCCACAGTTGCCGCCTATGGTGTTGTTGCCGGTGTATGTGTAGGCACCTTTTTGATTGTATTTATCATAGGCTTTATTTTGGGATACCAGGGAAATGATGAAAATGCCGTTATCGGAATGGTATCTTATCTGCTTATGATCAATCCAGGTGTGACTACGGCAGCCATATTGGGTACTCAGCTGTCCAGCAGCACGGTTTTGCTTGGCTGGTTTCACGACACGCTCAGACTTCCGGAATTTGTCAGTCAACACTGGATCGGGCTAAGTATTATTGTTCAACTCTTTGTGGGACTGTTGTTTATGTGGCGGGCCGCATCAAGCCTGAAGCCTGCCAAAAAATAAACAACTTCTAAAATTAAAAAAGAAAATCCAAAAAAATCAAAAAAGACATAGAAAAAACACATAATAGAGTCTATAATAAGACAGAATCTGTTTTTTTCATTGCTTATCTTTTGGATAGGGAACAGAGTAAGAAAAGAGTAAAGGAGTTCGTTTTTTGTGCAGTATGATAGTCCACTAAGAAAAGTTTGGCGTATTTTATCGCCTATGGCGGTTTATTTTGGTGTAACTATGGTTGTCTCTATTGTTGCATCTTTTATTTTAAGCTACCATATGATTATGACCATGGCGGATACCGCAGCAGAGGAGTTTGCCCAGGCTCTGGTGACACAGTCCCTGGAAATGTCTGTCCCGGTCACTGTAATTTCCGGGCTTTTGTCCCTGCCGTTTTTATGGCGGATGATTCGTAAGGATATGAAAGGCAGATTTTATGTTCTGGATAAAAGTACATTGAAGCCTTTTCAGCTGGTTTTTTGTGCCGTGGCCGGAATAACGGGCTGTGTGGCTGGAAGTATTCTTGTGACAATTTCTCAGATCGGTACGGTTTTTAACGGTTATGATTCAGCGTCAGAAATGCTTTTTACCGGCAATACGATGTGGCAGCTGCTGGCTTTGGGCCTTGTGGCGCCGTTTGTGGAAGAGACAATATTTCGGGGGCTGATTTATAACAGGCTTAAGGATTATTCATCCGTGACAACAGCCATGCTGACGTCTGCCGTTATTTTTGGCCTGTACCATGGGAATCTTATTCAGGCTGTTTATGGCTTTTCCATGGGCCTTTTAATGGCATTTGTTTATGAAAAGTTTCATACAATTATTGCCCCGCTGATCTGCCATGGGGCAGCCAATATTATATCCGTTGTTTTGCAGTTCCTGAATGTAAAGATCTCATCTATTTATGTTGCAGGCGTGATTGCTCTTTTGTGCCTTGCTGTGCTTTATCTGTCTCTGAGGTATATCAACAGAAATGTCCATACATCTTTAAAGGCCAGGGTATTTAAAGCGCACACGGACAGCGCATCTGCGGAAGACGATGTGAGGAACGACGGCTGTTGGGATAAGCGTACGCATATGGATTCCAGTACACCGGAACCGCCTAAGTTTAATGTGGATGACTATTATCCGAAAAATGATCGCGATGATCAGGAGTGAAAGTTTTAAAGGGGGTTTTTCTTATGCCTTGGTGTCCAAAATGTAAAACAGAATATATTCGGGGAATCTCACAGTGTGTGGATTGCCATATACCACTTGTAGATGCGCTGGAGACGGAAGCTGTTTCTGGAAATAAACAGCGGTCTTCAAAAGAGAATAAAACACGCAATAGTGTGTTTCCCTGGCGTCGAATTCGGCTGTAAAACTTCCTTACGTTGTGTCAGTATTTGTCATACGGATTTGCTTTACAGTGTGCTCTGATGGTTTTATAATGAAATACAGGAAAAAGCGAAAAGTATATTGACAATTGATGACTGATCGATTACAATGAACACAGAAAGAACAAATGTTCGTAAAAATAACGTTAAAGGAAGATTATATATGATGGATCAAAGTGAAAAACTTAAAGCTTTGGATGCCGCTCTTGCTCAGATTGAAAAGCAGTATGGCAAAGGCTCTGTAATGAAACTGGGAGATAAAGGGAATTCCATGGACGTGGAGACTGTACCTACAGGTGCCTTAAGTCTTGACCTGGCTCTGGGTCTGGGAGGGATACCAAAAGGGCGTATTATTGAGATTTACGGACCGGAGTCTTCCGGTAAGACAACCGTAACTCTTCATATGGTTGCAGAAGTGCAGAAAAGAGGCGGCATTGCAGGTTTTATTGACGCAGAACATGCATTGGATCCGGCTTATGCCAGAAATATCGGTGTTGACATTGATAATCTCTACATATCTCAGCCGGATAACGGTGAACAGGCTTTGGAGATTACAGAAACCATGGTGCGTTCAGGTGCTGTGGACATCGTTGTTGTGGACTCAGTTGCCGCTCTTGTACCAAAGGCGGAGATTGACGGTGATATGGGAGACAGTCATGTGGGTCTTCAGGCGCGTCTGATGTCTCAGGCTTTGCGTAAGTTGACTGCTGTAATCAGTAAGTCCAACTGTATTGTTATTTTTATCAATCAGCTGCGGGAGAAAGTTGGCGTGATGTTTGGAAGTCCGGAGACAACAACCGGCGGACGGGCACTGAAGTTTTATTCATCTATTCGTATGGATATTCGACGGATTGAATCCCTGAAGATGGGTGGAGAGATTGTAGGTAACCGGGCTCGGGTTAAGGTTGTAAAAAACAAGATTGCACCGCCTTTTAAGGAAGCCGAATTTGATATTATGTTCGGAAAAGGAATTTCAAGAGAAGGCGATGTGCTGGATCTTGCGGCCAATACAGGGATTGTTGTAAAAAGTGGTGCCTGGTATTCATACAAAGACGGAAAGATTGGCCAGGGACGCGAAAACACAAAGCAGTATCTGAGCGAACACCCGGATGTGCTGGATGAAATTGAAAACAAGGTGAGGGCACATTTCGGCCTTGGACCGTCCCATGAAGCTTCCGGGACATCCGGCGCTGTGGATGCATCTGAAGTGATGGTTGGATTTGACGAAGAATAGAAGCTTGATGGATTTTAAAGTATAAGCTGCCTCAAAGGCTGCCGCCCCATAGTTAACCGGTGCGGCGGCCTTTTAATGTGTTGGAAGAAGCAGGGATTAAATGCAGGAAAGGAATAGAGGATGCACATTACCGATATTGAACAGCTGACAAAAACAAAGTATAAAGTATATGTAGATGATGAAGCGTTATGTGTTCTTGCAGCCGGGGATTTGAAAAAGCTTCAGCTTAGGATCGGACTTGAGCTGGATGCGCAGGCCTATGGGATGATTTATGAAGAATATGTTACACGAAGGGCCCGTATGAAGGCGCTTTCTCTTTTGGAACGCAGGGACTATTCGTCTCAGGAGCTTTTGGAACGTCTTAAGAGAGAGGGCTTTTCAAAAGATGTTGTTGAGGATGCGGTGGCCTATGTAAAATCTTATCATTATATTGATGATGAGCGATATATTGAAAATTATATTTCCTATCGTGCATCCGGAAAAAGCCGGCAGCTTGTGTATCAGACGCTTGTATCTAAAGGTTTGGACTCTGAAAAAATTCAAAGACTTATGGATGATTCCGGCATGGATGACGAAGAAAATATTCGCCGCATTTATTCAAGAAAATTTAGTGATATTACTGAACTTACGCCGGAAAGAAAACAGAAAATCCTCAACTATTTTCTTCGTAAGGGTTTTAAATATAACGATATTACTAATGTCATCAAAGATTTTGACAGTATTTGATATATTCTGTCCTGAGTTTTTAGTGACTATGTCTAAAAATAATCGACTTGCCACTTGACATAAGATGAAAAAAAGTATAAAATTTACATGTTGTATACTTGTACAATGAAAATTAAATAAGGAGGTGCTCTTGTGCCAATTTATGTAGCAATTCCGCTGATTATCGTTGTTGCAATTATTACTGCGTTGATTGTCTGGAATGTGGCAATTTCTTATAGAAAGAAAGTCGTGGAAACAAAAATCGGCACTGCTGAAGAAAAAGCTCGCGAAATCATCGATGAAGCTATGAAGACAGCAGAAGCAAAGAAGCGTGAAGGCCTTTTAGAGCTGAAGGAAGAAGCTCTGAAGAATAAAAATGAGCTGGAACGCGAAAACCGTGAACGCAGAAATGAATTACAAAAGTACGAAAAACGAGTACTGAGCAAGGAAGAAGCTTTGGACCGCAAGGCCGATTCTCTTGAAAAGAAGGAGAGTCAGCTGGTTTCCAGAGAAGATCGGCTCAACAAATTAAAATTGGAAGTGGAAGCACTTAACGAACAAAGGGTACAGGAATTAGAGCGAATCTCAGGTTTAACCTCCGAGCAGGCAAAAGAATATCTTTTAAAAACTGTTGAAGATGAAGTCAAACACGAAACGGCCGTCATGATCAAGGATCTTGAAAACAGGGCCAAAGAAGAAGCATCAAAGAAAGCAAAGGAATATGTGGTCAATGCCATTCAACGATGTGCGGCTGACCATGTAGCGGAAACAACGATTTCCGTTGTGCCTCTGCCTAATGATGAAATGAAAGGGCGTATTATCGGCCGGGAAGGACGTAATATCCGTACGCTTGAAACGATGACAGGCATTGACCTGATTATTGACGATACGCCGGAAGCTGTAATCCTTTCCAGCTTTGATCCAATCCGCAGAGAAGTAGCAAGAATTGCTTTGGAGAAGCTGATTGTGGACGGACGTATTCATCCTGCAAGAATCGAGGAGATGGTGGAAAAGGCTCAGAAAGAAGTCGAGACCATGATCCGCGAGGAGGGCGAAGCGGCAACATTGGAAGTCGGTGTTCACGGAATTCATCCGGAACTTGTTCGCCTTCTGGGAAAGATGAAGTTCCGTACAAGTTATGGACAGAATGCGTTAAAGCATTCCATCGAGGTCGCTCAGCTGTCAGGACTGCTGGCTGCAGAGGTCGGGGTGGATGTACGGCTGGCCAAGCGTGCCGGACTGCTTCATGATATCGGAAAATCCGTTGACCATGAAATGGAAGGCTCCCATATTCAGATTGGTGTGGATCTGTGCCGTAAATACAAAGAGTCACAGATTGTCATCAATGCTGTAGAGGCTCATCATGGGGATGTGGAACCAACATCTTTAATTGCATGTATCGTACAGGCTGCAGACACGATTTCGGCTGCAAGACCGGGTGCGCGTCGTGAGACTTTAGAGACATATACAAACAGATTAAAACAATTAGAAGATATTGCCAATAATTTTAAAGGCGTTGATAAATCTTTTGCTATACAGGCAGGGAGAGAGATTCGTATTATGGTTGTACCTGAGCAGGTCAGCGATGCAGATATGGTTCTGCTGGCCAGAGATATTTCCAAGCAGATTGAGTCTGAATTGGAATATCCGGGGCAGGTAAAGGTTAATATTATCCGTGAATCGCGGGTTGTTGACTACGCAAAATAATAAAAATTGAAAATTAAGATTCCCGGCAGACTGAAAAAAGGTCCAGTCTGCCGGGAATTTTTTAGTATTGTTATGATTATTTTCAGATTTTTCTGCAAAATATAATGTAAAAAGGTAATCTGCATCGGATTTTTTGTGAGGAGGAAAATTATGCTGGAATGTATTGATTTATCCAAAAATTTGAAAAAGGATGAGGCCAAATCCATGATTGAGTCATTGGAGCGGGAACTGGCGGTGCTTCAGCGGGAGGCTAAGGCCCTGAATATTCCTGTGATGATTATTTTTGAAGGATGGGGGGCATCCGGAAAAGGTACTTTAATCAATCGTCTGATTCACCCGTTGGATCCAAGAGGCTTTAAGGTTTATACAATTCAGAAGGAATCTGAAGAAGAAGCCATGCGGCCGTTTTTGTGGCGTTTCTGGACAAAAACACCGGCTAAAGGAAGAATCCATGTATTTGACCGAAGCTGGTACAGCCGGGTGCTAAAGGACCGGGTTGATGAAAAGATCAACAAAGAGCAGCTGCAAAATTCTTATAATGAAATTGTGTCTTTTGAGGAACAGTTATCTGTTGACGGAACATTGATTATTAAACTTTTTCTGCATATATCCCGCAAGGAGCAGAAAAAACGTTTTGAAAAACTGGAAAAATCAAAAGAAACAAGCTGGCGTGTCACGAAAGAAGACTGGAAGCATAACAGGCAGTATGATGATTATATTAATGTCTATGAGGATATGCTTGAGAAAACAGATACATCCTTTGCGCCATGGACAATTGTGGAAGCGACAGACCGGGAATACGCGGCAGCTAAAATTTTATCCACAGTGACGGAACAGCTCAAAGACCGGATTCGTGATGTAAAGGAAAAAAACAGGACACAGATTGAAAAGACAGAAGAAAAGGTTTTGGAAAATCCTTTTAAAACTTCGGTATTGGATGGTGTGGATCTGACCTTAAGTTTATCTAAAGAAGAATATAAAAAGAAACTGGCTGTCCTGCAAAAGAGACTGGCCAGCCTTCATAGTCAGATGTATCTGAAACGAATTCCGGTTGTGCTGGCTTTTGAAGGTTGGGATGCCGGCGGAAAAGGCGGCGCCATTAAACGGGTGACGGAACCCATGGATCCCAGAGGCTATGAAGTGATCCCTACCGCATCGCCTAATGATATTGAAAAAGCCCATCATTATTTGTGGCGTTTTTGGAATAATATGCCAAAGGCCGGACACATGGCTATTTTTGACAGAACCTGGTACGGGCGTGTGATGGTGGAGCGAATAGAAGGTTTCTGTACAGAAGTTGAATGGCAGCGGGCTTATAAGGAAATTAATCAGATGGAGGAACATCTGCATCATGCAGGAGCAATTATATTGAAATTCTGGATGCATATCGATAAGGATGAACAGGAGCGCCGTTTTAATGAGCGTATGTCCAATCCGGAGAAGCAGTGGAAGATTACAGATGAAGACTGGCGCAACAGAGAAAAATGGGATGCCTATGAGACAGCTGTCAATGAAATGATTATACGGACATCGACAACCCATGCGCCCTGGATTATTGTCGAAGGCAATTCCAAATATTATGCCAGAATCAAGGTGCTTGAAACAATCGTGGAAGCTCTTTCCCGGCGGTTATCCTGAAGCAATAAAAATCAATAAAACATAAAAAGAAATAAAAAATACAGGGATGGAACCTATGAATCCAACCCTGTATTTTTAGATGTACCTGAAGGGAATCGAACCCTCGCACCTGGCTCCGGAGGCCAGTGCTCTATCCACTGAGCTACAAGTACATTATTAATTATAAACCATTATAAAGAAAAATGCAATGGTAAATTTTCAAATTTTTTCAATTAATTTAGATAATTTCCGTTGAATCTGAAAAAATTAAGTGTGTTGTATTGAGAAAGTGAAACAAATAGATAGTAATACCATAAAAATGTCGTATTTTCAGGGGCAGAGTGGTGACTAAATACGTCAATTTAATCCATATTGCTTTTTAAGTGGTTTTTTGATAGAATAAACAGGTAAAAATTGAAAAGGAGAATTGTTATGAGAAGAAACGTGCAAAGAAATGTAACGGGTAATCATAAAACAATAATCATCATTGTCCTGAGTGTTGTTGTTGTCGTTGCCATCGTTGCTGCCGTCGTTTTCAACATGACCCACAAAAGCGGAAATAATCAACAGACTAATGATACATCCTCTGCTGCTCAGACATCCGATCAGACAAATGCATCTGATGCTGGCGCACAGACTGAAAGCGGAATAACGGTGGGGACAGATGAAGATCCAACGGCTGTAAAGACTGCCATTGAAACACTGGTTGGGCAATACAGACAGGCTTTTGCCGATGCGGATATTGAAAAACTCAAAATGATTTACAATACGGATCAGGTTATGGATGCAGAAACCATTACGGCGGCCGCTCAGATTATTACCGGTTATGAAAATACGAAGTGTTACATAAAGGACGGTATGGATGCATCATCCCGGGTTGTGTTTATTTATGATGATTTAAAGATTAATGGCATTGAAACACTTGTTCCTAATATTGCCTACGTTTATGTACGCAGGAGTGATGACGGTACATGGTATATTGATCCTGGAACCTATGATACGGCCAGCGCAGATTATGTATACAGCAGTGAAATTCAAAAGTATATCAGTGAACTGATTAAAGAAAAAGATATCAGCCAGCTGTACACAACGGTCAGTGAAAAGTTTAATAAGCTTTGTGAGGAAGATCCCCAGGTTAAGGCGTTTATGGATAAGCTGAATGCGGCAGATGCCGGACAGAGTCAGTCCGAGGCGCAAACCGGAGCCGGAGAGTCTGTACAGACAGATGAATCCGCACAGCCGGCTGAGTCTGAAACAAAACAGACTGAGGAGACATCACAGACCGATGAAAGTTTATCCTCAAATTGATATAATACCCTGCAGTTTGCTGCGGGGTATTCTGTTATGAAAGGAGCGAAAAATGGAATCCATACGTTTAAATAAATATCTCAGCGAACAGGGGGTCTGTTCCAGGAGAGAGGCAGATGAACTTATTGGATCCGGTGCTGTAACCGTAGACGGAAAAAAGGCGGTTATGGGAGAGCGGATATGGGGCACAGAAAAAATCTGTGTATCCGGAAAGGTTCTGAAGCAAAATCAGGAGGATCATATTTATATCCTCCTGAATAAACCCAGAGGTATTGTATGTACAACGAAAAATGACAAAAATAATGTGATTGACTATTTGTCGCTAAAACAAAGAGTATTTCCTGTGGGACGTCTGGACAAAGATTCGGAAGGCCTTTTGATGCTGACAAATGATGGGGATATTGTCAACCGAATGATGCGTTCTTCTAACGGACATGAAAAGGAATATGAGGTGACGGTAAACCGTCCGGTAACCCGGGAATTTTTAAAGGCAATGTCTGACGGCGTATGGCTGGAAGAACTGCAGGTAAAAACCAGGCCATGCAAGCTCACAAAGACATCCTCTGACGGATTTAATATTATTCTGACTCAGGGGTATAATCGGCAGATCCGCCGTATGTGCCTTGCACTGGGGTATCGTGTCCGGACATTGAAACGTATACGAATTATGAATATAAAACTGGGTGATTTAAAAACCGGTCAGTGGCGATATGCCACACAGGCGGAGATGAAGGCTTTAAAACAGGCTATTTCATGCCGGCAGGAATTGACGAAAAAATAGGTTGTTTAAAGGGTTATTAAAAAAGATTGGAGGCTGCTATGAGTCAAAACATGGACAGAATGAAAACACTTGTGGAGGTGCTGAATCAGGCCAGCCGGGCTTATTATCAGGAAGATCGGGAAATGATGAGTAATTATGAATATGACCGGCTTTATGATGAACTTGAAGCGCTGGAAAAGGAGACGGGGACTGTTCTTGGCAACAGCCCCACGATTCATGTGGGCTATGAAGTTTTAAGCGAACTCCCGAAGGAGGCTCATGAATCGCCGATGCTTTCTCTGGATAAGACAAAGGATGTCTCCCAGCTTAGGCATTGGTTGGGTACACAAAAGGGCGCCTTGTCCTGGAAGCTGGACGGGTTGACAATTGTACTGACCTATAATGAAGGCAGGCTTATTAAGGCCGTGACCAGAGGAAATGGAGAAGTTGGCGAGGTTATTACAAATAATGCCAGGGTTTTTAAAAATGTTCCGTTAAAAATTCCTTACACCGGCCAGCTTATTTTAAGAGGTGAGGCTGTGATCAAATATTCTGATTTTAATAAAATCAATGAACAGATCGAAGATGTGGATGCCCGATATAAAAATCCCAGAAATCTGTGCAGCGGATCAGTAAGACAGCTTAACAATGAAATTACGGCTAAACGAAATGTTCATTTTTTTGCTTTTGCCCTTGTACAGGCCGAAAACGTTGAATTTCATAACTCCCGTATTGAGCAGATGGAGTGGCTGAAACATCTGGGATTCGATATCGTGGAATATGCGGCCGTTGATTATGAAAATATAGAAGATACGGTTCTGGCATTTGCCGAAAAAATTACAGATAATGACTTTCCATCGGATGGTCTTGTGTTGATTTTGGATGATATTGAGTACGGGCGTTCGCTGGGTACAACAGCCAAATTTCCAAGGGACTCCATTGCTTTTAAGTGGGCGGATGAGACGGCAAGAACCCACTTGCTGGATATTGAATGGAGCGCATCAAGAACAGGTCTGATTAATCCTGTGGCTATATTTGAGCCTGTAGAACTGGAGGGAACCACTGTATCCAGAGCCAGCGTTCATAATATCAGTATTGTGGAAGCTCTGGAACTGGGGATCGGTGATGAGATCGATGTATATAAGGCAAACATGATTATCCCTCAGATTGCCGAAAATTATACAAGAAGCGGACATCTGGAAATACCCGGGCACTGTCCGGTCTGTCATGGCCGGGCACAGGTCTGTCAGATGAATGATGTGCGTTCTTTGTATTGTATGAACCCGGAATGTCCGGCAAAAAAGATCAAATCTTATGTTTTATTTGTCAGCAGAGATGCCTTTAATATTGAAGGACTGTCTGAAGCAACTCTGGAAAAGTTTGTTCAGGCGGGATTTATTCATGAATATGCAGATATTTTCAAACTGGATGCCTACAAAGAACAAATTGTCGATATGGAGGGCTTTGGCGAAAAATCTTATGCCAACCTTATTGCTTCGGTTAAAAAGGCTGAATCTGTACTGCTCCCTAAATTTATTTACAGTCTTGGTATTCCTGGTGTAGGGTTATCTAATGCCCGGCTGATCTGTAAGGCTATGGATCAGGATTTTAATCGGATTCGGCGGGCAAAAGCAGAGGATTTTGTGGAAATTTCGGGCATCGGACAAGTGATTGCGGACAGTATTGTGGCCTACTTTGCCGATGAGGCTAATAATGAGATCATTAATCATCTGTTGGCGATTATTCATCTGGAAGCAGAGGCGACTTCCGGAGAATCTCAAATTTTTGAAGGAAAGACTTTTGTCATCACAGGCAGTCTGGAACATTTTGCCAACAGAAACGAGCTAAAGACGCTGATTGAGAGCCTGGGGGGAAAAGTTGCAGGCTCCGTATCTTCCAAAACCAGTTACCTGATCAATAATGATGCTGCGTCTGGTTCATCTAAAAATAAAAAAGCAAGAGAATTAAGTATTCCTATATTGACAGAGGTTGAATTTTTGGAGCTGATGAAATAAAATAGAAATATATATAAGTTACAGAGGAGGATATATTATGGAACAAGAATCGAGGGTTTATACAAATCCGGAGGTGCCGGTGTCCCATGGCAGCTATGTTACCGGTGCAATCGGCGCTTTTTTGGGGGTTATTGTGGGAACGGTGCCGACGATTTGTACGATAATGCTGACAGAGCAGATTTTCGCACTGCTGTATGCATTGATTCCCATTTGCGGTTTTTTCGGGTATCGGCTTTTTAAAGGGCGGTTAAATCGGTGGGCCATTGGGATTACGGTGATTTTTTCTGTGCTGAGTGTTTACTGGATGATGATTATTATTCAGGTATTGGTGCCGCTGGGATATGGTCTGTCCCTGTCAGAAAGTCTGGGGGTTATTTTGCCTCAGTTAGGCAGCTTCGATTTCTGGATAAATATGACGGTTCATTCGGCCAGTTCATTTTTATTTCTTTTGATCGGCATTTTTATCGCCTGGTCTACAATGACAAAGACAGTAAAAAATAGTTCCTCCAACCAGAGCAGAGGCGCATAAAAAAATATCGCAAAAATACTGACCTATGTCAAGAAAATGGAAAAAAGAAAACTCTATGTGAATGGATAGCCATTTGCATAGAGTTTTTTAGGTGCGCCTTGCGGCGCACGTCG
>QFCH01002453.1_pt1 | contig 17827 bp, 20 predicted proteins | sample 5346071 | NCBI WGS metagenome assembly QFCH01 (sample SAMN09062255, study PRJNA434731) | Human gut metagenome, whole genome shotgun sequencing project. | isolation source: stool timepoint B chromium assembly | host: Homo sapiens | collected 2015
ACCATCAAGAGTTCAATCGTATCTCCATCCAGCGATTGATTTTGAGTCGCCATGACTCCCATCATAAAGAGTTTCTTGACGATTTCAGCCGGTTCACGCTTGATGCGTTTTGCGATTTCTGCAACCGTCATTCCATCCGTATACTCAAATTCACTTGGTAATTCATGGAATTTACGCTCTGTTACTGGTTTTGGAGCATCATTACGGTTGTTCTTTCCTTTTTTATTTTTCTTATTGTTATTCCAGTTACTATTTCTCTGATTTCTCACTTGATTTTGACTATTTCGATTCCTTTGTTGTTTTCTTGGACCATCTTCTTCACGATCAAAATCATCGCGTTTCTTATCTGGTCGCGCTTGTTTCTTCCGACGTGTATCGACTTGAGCTGGAGCAGCAGCAACAGCTGGTTTTGTATGGTTCTCAACAGCTGGCTCCTGTACAGGTGCTTTCACTTCTGGTGCTTCTACCCGTTTCCGGCGCTGTTGACGTTCTTGTTCTGCTTTTGCAGCTTGTTGTTTGTAGCGATCTTCACTTCCACGTGCGTATTCAGCATTTTGTTCAGCTTTCAGTGCTGCTGCACGCGCTTTGAAATCAACTTTTGGTGCCACTTGGGGTTGTGCACTACGTCTTTGATCTGGTCGGTTATTACGACGCTCAGAACCTTGATTTCGCTGTTCATTTCGCTCTTGTGGTCGTTGATTTCGGTTGTCACCATGACGCTGATTATCTTTGCGATCACGTTTTGGACGATTGTCTTGTTGTTTCCTACGTTCAGCCTGTTCTTTTGCACGCGCTTCTCGTTCCGCTTTAAAGTTACGACTCTTTGGTTTAGCAGCTGGCGTTACTGATTTTGTCTCAGTTGCTCCTTCTTTTTTGACAGGCGCTGCTTCTTTTTTCTCTGCGACAGCCGTTGTCTTGGCAGCCACTTCTGCTACTTTCTTTTCGACTGTTTCTTTTTTCGCTGCAAAGCTCTTGATCAGCTTTTCAGCAACATCAGTATCGACACTAGATGCATGACTCTTGACGTCAAAACCTAATTCTTTCGCACGAGTGACGACTTCCTTACTTTCCTTGCCCAATTCTTTGGCAATTTCGTATAATCTTTTCTTAGACAATTGCTGTCCTCCTCTTCTATTCCATAAGAGACCTCATTTTCTTTGAAAATCCAGCATCTACAACAGCGACGACCTTACGAGCACGTCCAATTGCAGTGCTTAATTCTAGTGTTGAAAACACGGTAGATACTTGAACCTCATAAAAGTGACCCTTATCTGTCACCTTTTTTGTCAGGTTACTAGCTGCATCATTTGCCAGAAAAACTAATTTTGCTTTTTCTTCCTGGATTGCTTTGATCACGAGTTCTTCTCCAGAAATGAGTTTTCCTGCTCTTTGCGCCAAGCCCAACAAATTACTTATCTTTTGCTTATTCAAGGCCTAACTCTCTTCTCTTCACCTTATGATCTACATAAGCGATCAATTCATCATAGAAAGCTTCTTCCACTTCCATATTAAAGCTACGATTAAAAACTTTCTTTTTCTTAGCAAGTGCCGCTTCTTCATTGTCTAACTTGATGTAAGCACCTCGACCATTGGCTTTGCCAGTTGGATCGATAAAGACTTGTCCTTCTTTATTTTTGACAATGCGGAGCAAATCGCGCTTATCAATAATTTCATTTGAAACGACAGATTTTCTTAAAGGGATTTTTCTTGTTTTTACCATTTTCCCTCCCTCTCTTAATCGACTTGCTCTTCGCCACTTTCTACTTGGTCTTCAAAAGTTTCTTGAGCTGCTTCCATTTCTTCAAACTCACTAGCAGATTTGATATCGATGCGGTAACCAGTCAAATGAGCCGCCAAACGAACGTTTTGACCACGACGACCGATGGCAAGAGATAGTTTATTATCTGGAACCACAACGAGAGCATGTTTGCTATCTTCATCATCAAAAATAACTTGGTCCACTTCTGCAGGAGCGATCGCATTATAGATGAATTCAGCTGGATCTGAAACCCACTCGATGACATCGATATTTTCTTCTGTTGGAACCATACGGTCTAATTTTTGATCGTATCGAGCTGGGTGGAATTTGCTGGTAATCTTTTTTATGTTCGATCCACCACGACCAACGATAGTCCCAATCGCATCTACGTTTGGATTATGGCTACGAACCGCAACTTTTGTACGATCTCCAGCTTCACGAGCTACACTCATAATCTCAACAGTTCCATCATATACTTCAGGAATTTCTTGTTCCATCAAACGTTTGATCATTTCAGGGTGGCTTCGGCTAACAAAGACATTGACACCACGTGGATTATCTTCTACCTTGTAGACAAATACTTCAATTCGATCATGAGATTGGAACACTTCTCCTGGAATCTGGTCTTGCTTAGACAATTGTGCTTCGATTGAGCCAAGATTGACATAGATAAAACGATTGTCAAAGCGCTCCACCGTTCCACTCATGATTTCATTTTCATGTTCTTTATAAGTGTTATAGGTGATGGTGCGCGTTTGCTTACGCATTTTTTCCATGATCGTTTGTTTGGCAGATTGAGCTGCTACACGACCAAATTCAGCTGGCGCTTCTTCAAACTTGATCTTGTCCCCCAACTCATAAGCAGAGCTAATGGCCAAGGCATCCTTCAAACTAATTTCTAAACGGCTATCAAAGACTTCATCCACCACTTCACGAACCGTATAAACACGGAAATCTCCAGTTTTTTCATTGAATTCAATCGCTGCACTTTCTGATTGTCCATAACGACGGCGATAAGCTGAACGCAATGATTCTGTGACTGCTTCGATGATATCTTCTTTTTTGATCCCTTTGTCTTCTTCCAAAATGCGGAAGGCTTCTAGCATTTCTTTACTCATGTTATTCTTGCCTCTTCTATAAAGGCATCCTTTCTTTCATTCTGTTACAATTTTACAGCCAACCTTGCTTTGGACACAAGGTTATAAGGAATATCCACTGTTTTCTTCCGTGTTTTATCCATATACTCAATGGTCAAAACATCCTCTTCAAAACCTACCAAATTCCCCTCAAAGACCTTTTGCTTTTCAACAGCCTTGTACAAGCTGATATTGACGTACTTGCCAACAGCTCCCTCAAGTGCTTCCTTGGTTTTCAATGGTCTCTCCAGGCCAGGACTGGTAACCTCTAAGAGGTACTGTTCTGGAAATGGGTCTGGTTTGATTTGATCCAATAGCGGGCTAATGATTTCTGTCAAATCCGCTGTATCATTCAGTGTGATTCCTTCTGGTTTGTCTACGAAAATGCTTAAGACGTAGTCACCACCCATTTTGCCATATTCAACATCGACCAATTCAAATGGTTCCTTTATAGCTGGCTGAATCACTTCTGTTACTAAGTCAACAATTGTTGCGATGGTTGCCACCTCCTCATAGATAAGAGGCGAAGATATTTCCCCGCCTCTCCTTTTCTATTCATTTAAGATATTATAACACGATTCCACAATGATTGCAAGGAATATGCTAAAACTGTGCTTCTACACGGTAAATGACCTGGCCTTTACTTGAGAACTTCTTCTCATATTCAGTCATGACATTGCCCTCAAAATCACTGGCATGAAGGTCTAACCAAACCCCTTTCAAGATCATACCGTATTGCGAAAAACTCACCAAGCTATATTCAAACAATCCACGATTATCTGTCTTAAAGTGAATCTCACCATGTTCTGGAAGAATTTGCTTGAAGGTATCTAGGAAGGTCTTGTAAGTCAAACGACGCTTCTCATGACGTTTCTTAGGCCAGGGATCTGAAAAATTCAGATAGAGTTGATCAATTTCTCCATCTTCAAAATAGTTGGTCAAGCTATCCCCGTCTACCCAAAGTAATTTAATGTTAGGAACATCAGCCTCTAAGACCTTATCTAAGGCATAACTCAAGACCGATTTTTGAATATCAATTCCGATGTAGTTGATCTCTGGATTGGCCTTGGCCATCCCAGTAATAAAGGCCCCTTTTCCGCTTCCAACTTCAATATGAATGGGATGATCATTCCCGAAAATCTCATGCCATTTCCCCTTGGCATCTTCTGGATTTAGGACCACATATTGCGGATTCGCTTCTAGTAGTTCTGTCGCTCCTTTGCGATTTCTAACTCTCATATTTCCTTTCCATATTTCAACCGGAAATTGCGCAGAGCATAGATCTCGCGATTGACATTTTCTAAATCATTATTTTCATAGTATTTAGCAATTTGGCACAAGAAAGAGTATTGACCAAACCAATAGAGTTTATCAAATACTTTTTGATTGTACTTGTAGCCATAATAGCCTAACCAATCGCGCCAATTAGAATCTGGGATATAGTGACTCAAGATATGCGCCACATCCAACATCCGGTCTGTCAAACGAACAGAGTCCCAATCGACTAGATAAATCAAGCCGCTCTCTGTCTCAATCCAGTTACTATGACGAACATCCCCGTGAACGATCGTCGCATAATCCTCCCGAAAGGCAGGCACTGTCTTACGTAAATTCTTTACGACTGATTGGATATAGTGGTTCTGACGTAGGGCAATTGGCAAATGGTTGCTCCAAGAATTGAGCAACTCTAACGGAGATTCCACCGGATACCCAAGTTTCTTTAATTGGGTCATCAAAGGTCTAGATCGGTGCAATCTCGTTAAAATATTGACCACTTGCTTTTTCGACATTCCATTTGGAGTTAGAATTTCCCCATTCAACCATTCTTGGGCACTCATCACATTTCCATCCGGCAAGCGGCGACTCCATAACAATTGAGGAGCAATCTGTTCTTTTGCTAGACCCGCAAGGATTGGGGTCGTATTCATTTTTACAAAAACGCGCCCGCCATCTGGGTAAGTCCCCATGTAGGCCTTCCCACTCTTCCCAGGAATTGGGGTGAGGCTTAGCTCTTTTTCATTCGAGTCCATCTTTTCCTCCGTAAAAAGTTTCCAATCTATTTTACTAATTTTAACGATTTTCGTCAACCAAGCGCGTCATCTTAAATGGAAGATAAAGCAGGGTTAAAGCAACTGTATAAGCCAATAAGCCCAACAACAGGACTTTATCTGAAATAAAGACCAGGCCAATCCCCCCTTCTATCACCGTTATCATGCTCATGACCAGCTGAATCATTTTGTTCAACCCTGCCTTTTTACTGCCCTTTTTCATCGGGAAAAGGAGGGTCAACGGTTGGTAATCAAAAGCACTGTAAAGCCCCAGTAATTGAAAAATAACCAAGTAATTGAGCAAGGCTACAAGGGCAATCACTACGAGAGGCTGGGGAATAAAGATGATAGCGAGAATGGAAAGAGCCAAGAGTCGTAGAGTCATAGAGAAAAGATCTCCATTCCGTAGGAAGGAGCGCATATATAAGTAAAGCCAAGTATTCCCATGTGTTTTGGGAAGAAGCCCTAAGAAACCATCCAAGTAAGCTCTTCTTTTGACACTGTTGGTAATGCCCTTCACCGTTGTAAACAAGGCAAAGAAGCGAAGGATCAATTGTTTCCTTGCATTCTCACGAGCAATGGCCAAGGACCAATTTAAATTTCCATCCTGGTAGAAACGCGCTTCCTTCCAGCTAAAAACAGCCCCTTTAGCCACCCCTAAGACAAGGATATAAGCTACAATAGCAAGTTTATCCAGCCCCGTTGCAAGAAGAAGAGGAACAAATAATAGAAGGACAAAACTTTGAATCAAAAACCAAAACACAAAAGACTTCTTGGCCTGCCCTTTGATATAACGTTTCACTTCCTCTTCCTTTACTAAAAGGAATAGAGCATCGGGCTTCTCTAAGTAGGTCGCAATGGAGCCTATCGGAACCAAGAGGAGCAAACCAATCAAGAGACTCCAGCGGATCAGGCTTGTATCTTTGGGTAGATCTTGCAAGAATTGGCTGTATTGAACCGCCAGAAATCCTATGAAAATCAGCATAAAGAGGACGAAATGATCATTGAGAACATAGCGACTATATTTTACACATTGAGTTCGAAACGTTTGTTGCCGTTTTTTCATCAACTCTTTCATGCTGTTTCCTCTTCTGTCAAGGTCATGTAGATATCATTTAGACTTGCTTTCTCATCCCCAAAAGTTGAACGCAGCTCGTCCAAGCTCCCTTGTGCTCGGACCTGACCCTTATGGAGGATCACAAAACCATCACACATCTTTTCAGCCGAATCCAGAACGTGGGTACTCATCAAAATCGATTTTCCTTTTGCTTTCTCATCTGCCAATAACTGAATCAAATCTGCAATCGCAACAGGATCCAATCCTAAAAAGGGTTCATCGACAATATAAAGACTTGGATCCACTGCATAGGCGCAAATAATCATGACCTTTTGCTTCATCCCTTTTGAAAACTGGGTCGGGAACCAATCTAATTTTTCAGCCAAACGAAATCGTTCCAACAAGGGCTGGACGCGCACCATGACCTGATCCATGTCTAAATCATAAGCCATAGCTACGGTCTCGATATGCTCTCTCAAGGTTAATTCTTCATATAGACTAGGGGTTTCTGGAATATAGCCGATTTTTTTACGATAGTCAGTTGGAGCTTCTGGAAGGCTCAGGCCGTCAATCCGTACTTCCCCAGCATAAGGATGCAGGAGACCAATAATTTCATTAATCGTGGTTGACTTCCCAGCTCCATTTAGTCCAATCAAACCAATCAGTTGGCCATCCGGAACTGAAAAACTCACCTCTTTCAGGACAGGGATGTTGACATAGCCCCCTGTCAACTTGTTGATTTCTAACATATTTTCTCCAATTTCTGGTATAATGTTCTTATATTATAACAAAATTTAGTCTAAATGAGGTGTATTTATGGTTGACGATTGTATTTTTTGTAAGATTATAGCTGGCGACATTCCTTCCTCCAAAGTCTATGAGGACGAGGAAGTCCTCGCATTTTTGGACATCTCTCAGGTTACACCAGGTCATACGTTAGTGGTTCCAAAAAAACACGCTCGCAACCTCTTAGAGATGGACGAAACCGCCACAGCTCAACTATTTGCACGTGTCTCTAAAGTTGCAAAAAAAGTAGAAACAGCTACCCAAGCTAAGGGAATGAATATCATCAGCAACATGGAAGAAGTTTCTGGACAAACCGTTTTTCACACACATGTCCACATTATCCCTCGCTATTCCGATCAAGATGAGCTTGCCATTTCATTTACTGAACACGAGCCTAATTTTGAACAACTAGCAGTTCTCGCAGAAACCATCAAAAACAGTTAAAAAGGAGGCCATATGAAACTCAAAAATCTCTTTTGGTTTGCAACAGGAGCTAGCATTAGCTACCACCTAGTAAAAAACCGCAAAGAAATTAAAACAGAGGTGACTGAATCCAGCCAATTGGTCAAGGGAATTCAAGATAACCTAGCAAAAATCCAACGCAATCTGGATATTATCCAAGACCAAAAGACCAATCTTCAAGAATTGGTAACGGATTTCCAATACAAGACCAAACTGTTTCGTCAACAAGCAACAGCCTCTCTAAAAGAAATTCAAGACATCTGGCAACCAGGTAAAAACGATTGAGAAGACTCAATCGTTTTTTTCTTATTCTGAAGGTACCGCAGGTGTCACACTGCTCGACTCTGTAGCTGCAGGAGCAACTGGTGTCACTGATGCAACAGAACTTTGAGGTGTCACCACTCCCGTATCCTGGCTCGATGGGACAACCGGTTGTTGATAAAAATCTTGGTATACTGGAGCTTCCTCAGATGCTGGAACTTGGCTATCAACTTGAGAAGAGTTCTCCTTCAAACTATCATCCCCATCCAGCAGATAAGCATTGGTTTTCAATGTTTTTATTTCTTTCATACCCAAAGCTTTGCGGATAATATTTTGAATTTTTAAGATATGTTTTGAAGTCACAATTTGGTAACTTCCGCCATCTGCTAAGGTGGCATCTTCTCCTTTCAGCTGGTACTGATGAATCGTTGAAAGGGCATCTTTATATCCTAACAATTGAAGAAGACTGTTGCTATCAAGTGAAATGTTGGTTTGCATATTGTCACTAACAGACTCAATGATTCCTTTGTAGTGACTCAAACTATTGAGGCTTAAAACTTTCTCAACAATCTTTTTGATCACTTCACGCTGGCGTTTTTGACGTCCGTAGTCTCCTTCTGGGTCTTGGTAGCGCATCCGTGAATAAACGAGTGCTTGGTCCCCATTAATCTCCTGACGTCCTGGTGCGATCTTAGCCGTATATTCTGGCTCATTTTCCTCGATCGAGATATCGAAGTCGAATGGATTGTTAACCGTGATGCCACCAACCTTATCCACTAATTGAACCAACCCCTTCATATTGATCATGACATAGCGGTCAATATGGATATTCAAAAGATCTTGAATAGTCTTAATGGCTAATTTGGCACCGCCTTGAGCATAAGCTGAATTCAATTTTGCTTGGACTGTTTCGCCATCTGAAGTAATATTGGTTAGGATATCTCTTTCCAAGCTTGTCATGGTTGTTTCTTTTGTTTGAGGATTGACAGTCACCAAAATCATGGTATCACTATTTCCGGCCCAAGGATCTTCCCGAGAACCACTACCTGTATCAACCCCCATCAAAAGGATAGTCATTGGCTTGTTTTCTGCAATGACATTGGTCTCATTTCCAAAGCCCTTATAAGTCTTACTGAGAGTTCCAGTCGTTTGGTTAAGGATGGTAAGACCATACGCTCCAACCCCAATCACTGTTACCGTCAATAAACTCAAAAACATCAAAATAATCTTTTTAACCATATAGAATCTCTCTCTAATCTATCAGTTTCCCCATAAGGTAAACATCTAAGAATTCTCCTTCAGCTGAACAAGCTCCACGAGCTTGGCAACCTTCGATTTCAAAACCTAATTTTTTATACAGGTGAATCGCCCGTTCATTACGTACTTGGACATTCAAGACTAGTTTGCGAAGAAGACCAGTCGAGTGTGCCCACTCAAGCCCTTCTTCCAGTAAGATCTGTCCAAGTCCTTGATTCCAATAAGCTTTTTGAACCACAATAAAGACATCACCAATATGCCGAATGGACCGTTGAGAAGCTGCAGTGATATTTAACAAAGCTGCCAGTTCCTGATCTAGAAATAGCAAGAGGCAAATCCGATTTTCCGCCATCTCTTGCACCATTAGAAATTGCTCCATGTCTGCTGGAGACATGCCAATCCCAGCTTCATCTAGCGTCATGTAATCTGACTCTTTCCCGACTCGATTTAAGAAATCAACGACAAGAGCCGCGTCTGCACTTTCAGCTTGCCGAATTTCTAATGTCACTTCCTTTTCCTTAGTCATCCGTTTTTCCCACCTGCTCAAAGGATGTTAGTAAAGTCTCTGCACGCGCTCCATGAGCTTCAAAAGCTAACTCTCGCCCCTCTTCCAATTTTCGGATAAAAATTTTTAGATAAGCATCCGAGAGACTCGGCTCAATCAGCTCTCCCCATTCAATAATGGTAGCACCATCTCCAAATAGAAAATCATCTAAATCAATAGAATCTGGATCATTCCCAATCCGGTAAACATCCAAATGGTATAAAGGCAAGCGGCCTTCGTATTCACGAACAATGGTATAGGTCGGGCTTTTAATCATCTGATCAATCCCTAACCCCTTTGCAATTCCCTTTGTAAAGGTCGTTTTCCCTGCCCCTAGATCACCTGATAAGATGATCACGTCTTGCTTTTCTAAGAGTTTTCCTAGCTGTTTTCCTAGAGCGATCAGCTCCATTTCATTGTGACTAATCATTTCTCTATTATATCAAACTTTTTTAAATTCTGCTCTTTCTTTTAAAAAATGTTCGAGTAAAGACCTCTTGTGATGGGGAATCCTAGGGGAAAAAAGCAAGTTTCTCCCATAAACTCCTGTTTGAACACTTTGTTTATCCTTCCAAAAAAGAATGGGAGTCACCCCATTCCTTTTTGAATATTTCCCTGAAAACTAATTCAAGGCCATGCTAACGTAGTTTAAAATAAAGAGAACATCTAAAATCCAAATCATGCTGTGCACTTCTTTAGCTTCTCCTTTAACCACTTTCACCAAGCTATAGGTGATAAATCCAGCAGCGATCCCTTGTGTAATCGAGTAGCTGAAGCCCATAAAGATAGAGGTGAAGAAAGCAGGAACTGCTTCTGACATATCTTCCCAATGGATATTTTTCAAGCCACTCAACATCATGATCCCAACAACAATCAAAATTGGTGCTGTTGCAGCGGTCGGTACAATCGCTAACAAAGGGCTAAAGAGACTTGAAATAGCAAAACAGATCGCTACAACCAAGGCTGTCAGACCAGTTCGTCCACCAGCTCCAATACCGGCTGCAGATTCGACATAAGTCGTTACATTTGAAGTTCCTGCAATGGCTCCGACTGAAGTCGCTACTAGGTCTGAATAGAGGGCCTTATCTAATTTCGCTGATTGATGGTTTTCCCCATTTGTCGCAACAATCCCAACTTTTTCACCCGTACCGATTAAAGTTCCAATTGTATCAAAAATATCAGTCAAGGAGAAGGCTAAGATGGCCATTAAGGTCTCAGGTAAACGAGAGGTATTTGAAATCAACGAACCCAATCCTTTCGAACCCAAAGCTTGACCAAAGATCGTGCCCAAATCATTAAAGGCAGCTCCTAGATGGTTACTTGCAAAGTCAATTTTAGTGATATCAACCACATGGATGAGAATTCCAAGCACAGTCGTCACTAAGATAGAAAGGATAATGCCTCCCTTAATCCCTTTGACAACAAAGAAGATGGTAATCGCAAGACCAACAAGAGCCAAGAGGACAGCTGGATTGTTAAAATCAACCAATCCAGGAACAGCAGATGCATTGGCTGAGATCGTTGCATTCGCCTTATCTGCTCCTTCTCCGACCACTGTATAGGTATGAGGGTCAATCGTAAATTTCAAAAATCCTGCATTCTTAATTCCAACATAGGCCAAGAAAATCCCGATCCCCGCTGAAATAGCAGACCGAAGAGCTGTCGGAATCGATTCGATGATCATCTTCCGAACATTTGTCAATGTGATAATTAATGAAATCACACCGCAAATGAAGACCATTCCCAAAGCTTCTTGCCATGAGTAGCCCATACCAAATACAACGGTAAAGGTAAAGAAAGCGTTTAAGCCCATTCCTGGTGCTTGTGCATAAGGTAAATTGGCATAAAAAGCCATCATCAAGGTCCCGACAACGGATCCAATAATCGTTGCAAGGAAGACCCCTTGAGCTGGCATACCTGTTTGTGACAACATTTGAGGGTTTACGAAGAGGATATAACTCATCGCAAAAAAAGTTGTCAAACCAGCAAGAATCTCTGTCCGAACAGTGGTTCCATGTTCTGAAAGTTTGAAAAACTTATCCATTTCAGAATAAACTCCTTTTTTATCATTCTCGCTCCCAATCAATTTGCGAACGTTATATCTATTCTACCAAAAGATCTTTCGCCTTTCAAGAAATCCCGCTTCTCTTCTCTATTTTTAAGCGGTTTTCCGATTTTTCTGATATAATGGTCTCATTCTCCTCGAAAGGAACCAAAATATGCACAAAAAAATGATCGCTCTAGATCTAGACGGAACTCTCTTGAATTCCGAAAGCAAATTGAGCGACTTTACCATTGATACGATTAAAAAGATTAGTGCCCTTGGCCATAAAATCATTATTACGACAGGTCGTCCCTACCGCATGGCACATACCTATTACAAACAATTGGAGCTAGATACCCCGATGATCAATTTTAATGGCTCCCTAACGCATCTCCCAGAGAAAAAATGGGTGGATGAACAATGCTTGACTTTAGATAAAAAATACCTGCTAGATATGGTCGCCAACCGGGATACCATCCAAGCAGACTTTATCGCTGGCGAATACCGTAATAAATTCTTTATTACCGATCCAAATGAGCAAGTCGCGGACCCTAAATTATTCGGTATTGAATCTTTCCAACCAGAAAATCAATTCAACCCAGAACGGGTAACGAGCGACCCAAACTGTATTCTCTTTCAAACGAAAGCGGAAGACAAATATGCTCTGGCAGATGAAATGAATCGGCATTATGACTACAGTCTGTCTATCAATACTTGGGGTGGTCCCTTAAATATTCTGGAATGCAATCCAAAAAATGTGACCAAAGCTTCTGCTCTGACCTACCTTCTGGATAAACTCAATATGGATCAGAAGGATTTGATTGCCTTTGGAGACGAGCACAACGATACCGACATGCTAGCTCTAGCTGGTCATGGATACGCTATGAAAAATGCCAGCTCCGTCCTTCTCCCCTATGCAGACTCCATCACTGATTTCACGAATAATGAAGATGGTGTCGCGCGCCAATTAATTCAATTATTCTTATAATACTAACAGACATGAGTTACGCCCTCATGTCTTTTTGTCCCCTAAATCCTTAATCGGTTAATCAATACCTCCCTTTTTTCCCATTTTTTTATTGTTCAATAGATAAGTTTGTGATGTTATTAACATAGTTATTAAAGAAGCGCTTTCAAAAATTCTAAACCGCTTCTCGTTCACTTAAGGAGGAACAAAATGAAAGCTGTTGTTGTAAATCCAGAAGGTACCGGTGTTGAAATTGTTGCGAACAAAGAAATGCGACCACTTGAAACAGGGGAAGCTCTTGTTCAAATCGAATACTGTGGTGTCTGCCACACTGACTTGCACGTCGCTCATGGAGACTTCGGTAAAGTTCCAGGCCGTGTTCTTGGACACGAAGGAATCGGTATTGTTAAAGAAGTTGCTCCAGATGTTAAGAGCCTAAAAGTTGGGGATCGTGTCAGTGTCGCATGGTTCTTCGAAGGATGTGGAACTTGTGAATACTGTACAACTGGTCGCGAGACTCTTTGTCGGACTGTTAAAAATGCTGGTTACTCTGTTGATGGAGGAATGGCTGAACAATGTATCGTTACTGCAGATTATGCAGTGAAAGTACCTGAAGGATTAGATCCTGCCCAAGCTTCTTCTATTACGTGTGCAGGTGTTACAACTTACAAAGCCATCAAAGAAGCCAAAGCTGAACCAGGACAATGGATCGTTATCTATGGAGCTGGTGGACTAGGAAACTTGGGTGTTCAATATGCTAAGAAAGTCTTCAACGCACATGTCATCGCTGTCGATATCAACAATGATAAACTAGAATTGGCGAAAGAAATTGGTGCAGACTTTGTCATCAACGGTCGCGAAGTTGAAGATGTCCCAGGATTGATCAAAGAAAAAACAAATGGTGGAGCTCACTCTGCTGTCGTAACAGCTGTTTCTAAAGTAGCTTTCAACCAAGCAGTAGATTCTGTTCGTGCAGGTGGCCGCGTTGTCGCAGTTGGTCTTCCTTCTGAAATGATGGACCTCAGCATTGTGAAAACTGTATTAGATGGTATCCAAGTCATTGGTTCTCTTGTAGGAACTCGTAAAGACTTGGAAGAAGCTTTCCAATTTGGTGCAGAAGGCTTGGTAGTCCCTGTCGTTCAAAAACGTCCAGTAGAAGATGCTGTCAAAGTCTTTGATGAAATGGAAGCTGGAACCATTCAAGGACGTATGGTACTTGACTTTACAAACTAAACAACTGAACCTACAGGACTAGCCCAACTGGGCTAGTCTTTTTTGAGTGCTCTCAATCACTCTATTTTACAATTTATTATATATTTATTTTTTATTTTTGGAGATATAGATCGATTGTTGGAATCTTTTTATTGAAATTCAAATCCTATGAAACCCATCTATCATATATTTCTTCTGCCATCATCAACTAATAAAAGAGAACCATTCAATAGCATTCAATTTTTATCTAACGATAACTCAATATAACAAGTTAATATTTTTATATCGAGATTTTGATAGAAAAATTGACTTAAGTGTGAAAACGATTTATAATAAAGTAGCTTAAAGTTTTCTTAAACTGAAAGTCAAACAAATTTTATAAGGAGGAATGTCAATAATGAGTATTGGTATCATTATTGCTAGCCACGGTGAATTTGCAGCTGGAATCCACCAATCCGGCTCGATGATCTTTGGGGATCAAGAGAAAGTTCAAGTGGTTAAGTTCATGCCAAGTGAAGGCCCGGATGATCTCTATGCTAAATTTAATGCAGCTGTTGCCGCATTTGATGCAGAAGATGAAGTCTTGGTTTTGGCTGACCTTTGGAGTGGTTCTCCATTTAACCAAGCAAGTCGCGTCATGGGAGAAAATCCAGATCGTAAATTTGCGATCATCACAGGATTGAACCTTCCGATGTTGATTCAAGCTTATACAGAGCGTTTGATGGATGCAAATGCCGGCGTTGATCAAGTCGCTGCAAACATCATCAAGGAAGCAAAAGACGGTGTCAAAGCTCTTCCAGAAGAATTGAATCCTGTTGAAGAAGCTAGTACAGCCGCTGCTGCTCCTGTAGCCCAAGCTGCTATTCCAGAAGGAACAGTTATCGGAGATGGAAAACTCAAGATTAACCTTGCCCGCTTAGATACACGTCTTCTTCATGGGCAAGTCGCAACTGCTTGGACACCTGATTCAAAAGCCGATCGGATCATTGTTGCTTCAGATTCTGTTGCTAAAGATGAACTCCGTAAGGAATTGATCAAACAAGCGGCACCAAATGGTGTGAAAGCAAACGTTGTCCCAATTCAAAAATTGATCGACGTTGCAAAAGATCCACGTTTTGGAAATACCCATGCTTTGATCTTATTTGAAACACCTCAAGATGCTCTTCGCGCCATCGAAGGTGGTGTTCCGATTAAAACCTTGAACGTTGGTTCAATGGCCCACTCAACTGGTAAAACCATGGTTAACAATGTGTTGTCAATGGATAAAGATGACGTGGCTACATTTGAAAAAATGCGTGATCTTGGAGTTGAATTTGACGTCCGTAAAGTGCCAAATGACTCTAAGAAAGATTTGTTTGACTTAATTAACAAAGCTAACGTTCAATAATCGATTACTTACGAAAGGATTTTAAACATGTCTATTATTTCTATGGTATTAGTGGTCGTTGTTGCCTTCTTAGCAGGTCTTGAAGGTATCCTTGACCAATTCCAATTCCACCAACCCCTTGTTGCTTGTACCTTAATCGGTTTGGTAACAGGTAATTTGACTGCTGGCATTATGCTTGGTGGTTCACTTCAATTTATTGCACTTGGCTGGGCAAACATTGGTGCCGCAGTTGCACCCGATGCTGCCCTTGCATCTGTCGCTGCTGCCATCATCATGGTACTTGGGGGAGACTTCAGTACAAAAGGAATCGCTGTCGCTCAAGGTGTCGCTATTCCACTTGCAGTTGCTGGCCTTTTCTTGACCATGATCGTCCGTACCCTTTCCGTTGGTTTGGTTCACACTGCCGACGCTGCTGCTAGAAAAGGGGATATCAAAGGTGTAGAACGCGCTCACTTTGTGGCCCTTCTTCTTCAAGGTCTTCGTATCGCCATTCCTGCAGCCCTCTTGTTGATGATTCCTGCTGAAACTGTCAAAACTGCTCTTGAACAAATGCCAAAATGGCTCTCTGATGGAATGCAAATCGGTGGTGGTATGGTTGTAGCCGTTGGTTATGCCATGGTTATCAACATGATGGCGAGCCGTGAAGTATGGCCATTCTTTGCCATCGGTTTTGCTCTTGCAGCTGTTAGCCAATTGACCTTGATCGCTTTTGGAGCAATTGGTGTTGCCCTTGCCTTGATCTACCTTACTCTTTCTAAGAAAGGTGGCAATGGAGGTGGCGGAGCCGCTACTTCTAACGATCCAATCGGCGACATTCTCGAAGACTATTAAGAAAGGTGTGACACTATCATGACTGAAAAATTACAATTATCTAAATCAGATCGTCAAAAAGTTTGGTGGCGTTCAACCTTCTTGCAAGGTTCTTGGAACTATGAACGGATGCAAAACTTGGGTTGGGCTTACTCATTGATCCCAGCTATCAAAAAACTCTACACGAAGAAAGAAGACCAAGCGGCTGCTCTTGAACGTCACATGGAATTCTTCAACACTCACCCATACGTTGCCGCTCCTATCATCGGGGTAACACTTGCTCTTGAAGAAGAAAGAGCAAACGGTGCTGCGATCGACGATGCTGCCATCCAAGGGGTTAAAATTGGTATGATGGGTCCTTTGGCGGGTATCGGAGATCCAGTCTTCTGGTTTACAGTACGTCCAATTCTTGGGGCTCTTGGTGCATCACTTGCTGCGTCTGGTAACATCCTTGGCCCACTCATCTTCTTTATCGCATGGAATGCGATTCGTATGGCCTTCTTGTGGTACACCAAGAACTTGGCTACAAAGCGGGTTCTGAAATTACCAAAGATATGTCTGGTGGGATCTTGCAAGACATCACTAAAGGTGCCTCTATCCTTGGGATGTTCATCCTCGCTGTCTTGGTAGAACGTTGGGTATCTATTAAATTCATCTTTAATGTTTCTTCTGTCAAATTAGACGACAAAGCTTATATCCACTGGGATAAACTTCCTGAAGGATACAAGGGTATCCAAGAAGCCTTCGCTCAAGTTGGTTCAGGCCTATCTCAAACACCTGAAAAAGTTACGACTTTCCAACAAAACTTGGATTCATTGATTCCTGGTTTAATGGGATTACTTCTTACTTTTGCTTGTATGTGGTTGTTGAAGAAAAAAGTATCTCCAATCACCATCATCATCGCCTCTTTGTAATCGGTGTCTTGGCACACGTTGCTGGCTTGATGTAAGCAAAGATCAACTACAAAAGAAGGTTTCGGCCTTCTTTTTATTATGGTATAATGAAATGAACATTGTTACAGGAGGATCACATGGCTCAATCATTGAATAAAACCGTTGAATTCCATACTACAGGGGTTTCTTACCTTGGAGTGGGGGGAAAGGTTGGAAAAATCCTAGTTGGGAATGCCGCTTTTGAATTTTATGCGGATGCAAATGTAGAAGACTACATCCAAATTCCCTGGCAAGAAATCGAACAAATCGGAGCCAATGTATCCGGACGTAAAATTAGCCGCCATTTTGAAATCTATACCAGAGAATCAAAATTTCTCTTTGCTTCAAAAGACTCTGGAAAAATTTTAAAGATTGCTCGAGAACATCTAGGAAATGATAAAATTGTCAAACTTCCTACGTTGATCCAAACCATCACGGCTAAAATTAAAAATCTATTTGCAAAATAGGATCTTTTCTTGTATAATAGACGCAAACGGATAAGTAAGTTAAGAGGCTCTTTCAGAAAGTCTGCGGTTGCTGCGAGCAGATAGAAATCTTAATTGAAATTCTACCGTTTAGTTAAAATACAATATTGAATCAAGTGCACACCTGTGAAGTTGGATGGAACCGTGGCTCTGCCACTCCAACGCTGTAACAGGTGTGCTTTTTCGTATAAAGGAGTGCTATGTTAGATATTAAACGGATTCGTACAGACTTTGATGCGGTTGCTAAAAAATTGGCAACACGTGGCGTAGATGCAGCTATTTTGAATGAAATGAAAGAAATCGATGCCAAACGTCGAGACATCTTAGTCAAAGTAGAAAATCTCAAAGCAGAGCGTAATACTGTATCTGCTGAAATCGCACAAGCTAAACGCAATAAGGAAAATGCAGATGATAAGATTGCTGCCATGCAAACCCTCTCTGCAGAAGTCAAAGCCCTGGATACAGAATTGGCTGAAATCGATGCGAAATTGACTGAATTCACCACTACCCTTCCAAACATCCCTGCTGACAGTGTCCCTGTCGGAGCAGATGAGGATGACAACGTTGAGGTTCGCCGTTGGGGAACACCTCGCGAATTTGGCTTTGAACCAAAAGCTCACTGGGATTTAGGAGAAGACCTTGATATCCTTGACTGGGAACGCGGGGCTAAAGTCACTGGT
>QFCH01001669.1_pt1 | contig 17795 bp, 17 predicted proteins | sample 5346071 | NCBI WGS metagenome assembly QFCH01 (sample SAMN09062255, study PRJNA434731) | Human gut metagenome, whole genome shotgun sequencing project. | isolation source: stool timepoint B chromium assembly | host: Homo sapiens | collected 2015
TCAGTATGTGATACAGATGGATGCTGACGGACAGCATGATGTCTGCAATATCTCTGCCTTGTATCAGGCATTGAAAACACCGGATGCAGATGGAGAACTTCCGGACATTGTTTTGGGCGCCAGATTTATGAAAGGCAGTCCGGAATTTGACGTATCTCTGGCAAAGAAGATAGCTTTTGTTCTTTTCAGAAACATGATACGGATTGGAACAGGTGTACATATCAATGATCCTACGACGGGGCTTCAGGGACTGAATTGGAAAACCGTCCTGTTTTATTCGAAATTTGAACATTTTGATGACAAATATCCGGATGCCAATATGATCATGCAGATGCTGCTGTTGGGATTTAAGATCCGGGAGATACCAGCTGTTATGCATCAGCGTACAGAAGGTGTCAGTATGCATTCGGGGTTGAAGCCCTTTGTTTATATGTTTCGAATGACTTTCTCAATTATTGCAGTCTGGATTCGGGAAAAAATATTAAAAATAGATGTTGGTGATATTGATGAGCTTCGGTTTTATCCAAGAAAGAACAGCTGATAATTGGTATTTTCATCAGGCAGAGCAATCATGTGATGGAAAGACCAGGCCAAATCCCATGCGCGGCTGGTACAGTATCTATACATTTCAGGCAGAGCAGAAACCGGATTTTGAAGATTTGAAGTGGTGCCTGCAGGAGAATGAAAGTATGGCCCTTGTCATTTTTGATATCGGTTATTTTAAAAATAAGGCATTAAGCAAGGATGCCCTTTTATATTTAGCACAAATTCTGGAATTTTTTTCTGAACATGAAAGGGATGTGATCCTGAGGCCGGTATATGATAGGGTAGGTAAAGGGCGACAGCATGAGCCGGAAACCTTTGAACAGGTGATGATGCATTTGCAGCAGATGGGGGAAGCCCTTCAGCAAAATGCCTTCAGTGTTGTTATCTTTCAGGGACTGCTCGTCGGATCCTGGGGTGAGATGCATGATTCATCTTATTTATCACAGGAACATTTGGAAAAGCTGAGCCAGTGTATACTTCCTTATCTGGAAAAAGAGATTTATCTGGCAGTTCGAACACCGGCACAGTGGCGTCAGCTTGTTGATGAGAAAACTTTTAATAACAGCATGTGTCGGATCACCCTGTTTGATGACGGCATTTTCGGATCGGATTCACATCTTGGAACCTTTGGAATGTATACAAAAGAAGCGGCAGGCTGGCAAAATGCCTGGATGAGAGAAGAAGAACTTATTTTTGAGGAAAAGCTTTGCTTAAAGGTGCCCTGCGGTGGAGAAGTTCTGGCATCCTGTGACGGAAAAAAATGTCATCCGGAGGATATGTATCAGGAGATACGCAAGATGCATTTATCTTACCTGAATAGCAAGCATGATATAAAACGACTTGATGAGTGGCGGGAAATGACCTGGCAGGGGCAAAGCTTTTATGACTATGTTTCGGAACATTTGGGGTATTGTTTTTCGGTGTCATCCATCAAATTTCAAATAAAGCATGGATTACGAAAGAAGCTGCAGTTATTGCTTGAGATAAAAAATGAGGGATTTGGTGTCTGTTTTCAGGAAACAGAGGCGGAACTTATCATAGAGTCAAATTCAGAGAAGCAGGTTATAATGGTGCCGATTGATTTTCGGAAGTGGAGGCCGGATGAGAAGAGACAGGTTGTAGTGAATCTGCCTTTTATAAAAGGTGAAATTTATTTGGCTGTCAGAAGAAAGAGAGACAAAAGGCCGATTTTTTTTAAGGGTCAGAAGAATGAAGCAGTGGCACTCGGTTCTTTAACACAACGATGACAGATGAGGCGGAGATAAATCCGGGAGGACATAAAATGGACCAGATAAGCAGAACAGAACATTCTGTCAGAAATACAACAATTGCATTTGCGGCACAAAGTGCTGCTATTTTGATGGGATTCGTAACGAGAGTTGTTTTTACAAGAACGTTAAGCGAAGGCTATGTGGGTATTAACGGCCTGTTTACGGACATACTGAATATTCTGTCTTTATCGGAACTGGGGGTTGGAACAGCCATTACCTATGCACTTTACGGGCCGATTGCCAAAAAAGATATTCAAAAGCAGCAGGTACTCATGCGGCTGTTTAAGAATTTCTACAGGCTGACAGCGGCTGTGGTATTGATCGTCGGTTTGATGCTTATTCCGTTTCTGGATGTTCTGATGAAAGACCGTCCTGATGTGGATCATTTGATATTGATCTATCTTTTATATTTGCTGAATTCAGTGGTTTCGTATCTGCTGATCTACAAGAGAACCCTGATAGATGCCTGTCAGTTGAATTACCTGACGGTGCTCTACCATAAAGGCTTTCTGATTCTTCAGGATATCTGTCAGATTATTATCTTGCTGGTGACGGGCAATTTCATCTTATTCCTTTGTGCGGCTATTTTGTGTACATTTATGGGCAATGTGATGATGTCTAGAAAGGCAGATCAGCTGTTCCCGTTTTTACGTGAAAAGTGTACAGCAAAATTATGTGATACAGAGAAAAAGGAAATCGGCAATAATGTCAAGGCGATGCTGATGCATAAAATCGGCAATGTAGCTGTGAATAATACCGATAATCTTTTGATTTCCAGTTTGGTAGGTGTTATCAGTGCAGGCATTTATTCTAACTATTATCTGGTGATCGGTTCGATCAGACAGATTCTGGATCAGGCTTTTCAGGGAATAGCAGCCAGTGTGGGAAATCTGGGGGTCATCGAGAACAGTGAGAAAAAGAACAGAATTTTTTTACAGACGTTTTTTATCGGACAGTGGATGTATGGGATTGCAGGTATCTGTCTGCTGGAAATGCTGAATCCTTTTATAGAGATGGCTTTTGGAAGAAAATACATTTTCCCTGAAAAAATTGTTCTGATATTATGTATTAATTTCTTTATAACAGGAACAAGAAAAGCCGTACTGATTTTTAAGGAATCCATGGGGCTGTTCTGGTATGACCGTTATAAGGCCATTGTGGAAGCTGTATTGAATCTTGTGATATCCATTGTTTTGGCTATGAAGCTGGGAGTTGCAGGTATCTTCCTCGGTACATTTATGAGTACAGTACTGACATCTTTGTGGATTGAGCCATATGTACTGTATAAACACAGTTTTCATAAATACCCGATGAGGTTTTTTGCGAGATATGCGTGCAATATGCTGATCATGGCTTTTGTATGGTGGTGTACTCATTATTGCTGCATGTTGGTGTCTGCTGGTCCGCTGATCAATCTTTTATTTAGAATTTTGGTTTGTATGAGTATACCGAATCTGCTGTTGTGGCTTATTTACAGGAAAACATCAGAATGGCAGGATACATTGCTTGTTTTGGAACGGATGCGTCAGAAGCTGGAGAAAAAAGCAGGCATAAGGGCATCATAGAAAGAGGAGTTGAAAAAATATTGCAGACTGCAGAGCAGAAAGTTTCTGTCATTGTACCCGTATATAATGCGGAAAAATATCTGAGACAGGCATTGGATAGTATATTAAAGCAGGATTATCCTGAACTGGAGATTATTCTTGTTGAGAACATGTCGGAGGACGGCAGTATGAAAATCTGTCAGTCATACGAAAAAGCCCATAAGGAGATAAGGTTGTTCCGTGAGAAAAAAAGAGGTATGGGAGATGCGAGAAATACAGGATTGAAAAGGGCGACAGGGAAGTATATATGCTTTGTTGATGCAGATGATTATCTGCCGGATGAAAAAATAATTGCGAAATTTATAAATATTGCAGAACAAACGGCCTCAGATGTGGTAATATGTAATTATGCAAGATTGTGGAATGAAAAGCTGCTGCCGGCTGCGGAGCACAGAGCCTTTTCTGAATTGAATCCCGATACAGAGGATTTTCGATTTAAAGGCTTCTTTTCCGTTGGACATTTGTCTTATGTATGGGCAAAGCTATATAGGAAATCTTTTCTGGATGAACACGGGCTGCATTTTCCTTCACTGGAATATGCAGAAGATAAGCTGTTTAATATACAGTGTTACATGTCGGGAGCTGTATATGCATATATTGAGGACAGGGGATATATTTACAGAAAGAATGATAATTCCATTTCTTATCGGTACAAGCCTGAATCGATGAAATGCTGGCTGACAATTGCCGGAACCCTGCAGAAAGATATGGCACAGGCTGTACAAAAGAGAGAAGTTTATGAAGGATTTATTCGGTATCTGATATTCTTTGCTGCTTTTTTTGACGCAGAGATGGATTATACAGCTTATCACCGTTCGAAGAAAGCCGTGAGAAGATGCCTGAAAGCTTACAGTACGCATCCGCTTGCAGCAAAGTGTTTTAAAGAATTGACGGACAGAAGGAAGACAGGTACACTTTCGCAGTGGCTCTGGCGCTGGATGCTCTGGGGATTTTCTTTTGGAATGCAGCATCATTTGTATGGGTTATTGACACTTGGTATCAAGGCTTTGATTGATTTGAGGATTGACGAGAGACTTTCAGATACAGGGCTTAGAGAATAACCTGCACATAAATACTAAAAAATATTGGGAGGTACAGAGATGACTGCAAAAGAAGCATATGAATCAGTGGATTCAAATTACGACAACGTATTAAAGAGACTTGGAAGTGAGGCAATGATCAAGAGATTTGCCGTTAAATTTCTGGATGATCCAACATTTAATGAATTGGAGCAGGCATTAGAAGCGGGGAATGGTGAAGATGCTTTTCGTGCTGCACATACGATGAAAGGCATTTGCCTCAATCTTGGATTTGATAAGCTCTATGAAGTCAGTGCTGCTTTGACGGAGCAGCTCCGCGACCGCGAAATTGCAGGAAGCGAGGCAATGTACCAGAAGGTTGCTGAGCAGTATGATCGTTTGACTGCTGCACTGAAAGCCATTGATTAAGTGATTTGGATTCTCAGAGAATAAAGCAGCGATGGATTATTCCATCGCTGCTTTATTCTCTGAGACTTTTGCTTTAAACAAAGGGCCGGACAACACCTTTAACCAAGGGGTGCTGATAGGTAAGAACAGCAGATTCTGTCACCTGATTCGGCCAGGCTTCAATGACTTTATCATCACCAAGATAAATGGCGGAATGAATGACGGTACCTTTTTCATTGCAGTATATAATGATATCGCCGCGCCTGCGTTCTTTATAATCCACATGTTTGAACTTAGAGGAAGCCCAGATATTCGCGGATTCATATTCGTAACCCGGTGAGGCATGCCGTACAGGATTAATTGGGCTCATATCAATACCGGCTGCATAAAGGGCCTGCATAATGAGACCGCTGCAGTCGATGCCAAGCCCGGGTGCACCGGATGCACCGATGACATAATTATCACCGAGATAGTCGTAAGCCCTGCTGATCATGGCTTCAATACAGGCGGTCCGGCTGCTGGTATTGTCTATACGAAGGGGAGAAACATAGGCACCGAGGGTGTACCAGTCCTCTTCGGAAAGCCCCATGGCCAGCCATGTGGTCAGGTCAACTGTGCCGGTGGCATCCAGACCGTGCTGAGCCTGATAATCAGCAACTTTATCGGCAACTTCAGATGTATAAAGGGCACCGTTCATACCAACAGCATTGCCAAGTCCCAGTGCCTGGATTACTTTGGCTGTTTTTAATCCTTCATAGCCCTCAGATAACTCATAATCCCCGCCGTCCAAAGAAATATTGTCCTGAATCTGGTAATACTTCAGGGGATTCTGATAAACTCGGTTCCCCAGAACCACTTTATGGGACAGAACCTGTTCGTATACCATCAAACCGCCCGAACAAACAACAACACCCACAAGAAGCATCAGAATAATTCGACGCCGCAAAGCCCTGCGCCGGGCCTTCTTTCGGGCTCTTTGCCTTTTTAAACGCTTTTGCCTGATCTGCTCTCTGGCTATCGATTCATCAACCAGAGCAAATCCATCCTCAAAAGCCAACTCAGTATATAAATGCTTAGTATTTCTGCTCATAATTATTATCCCCCTATCACATGATATTAATATGACAACGTATTCGTAGACTGATGAGTTTCGCATGCCATATCCAATGAACCTAATAAAAAAATACCATTCCCCTGCATCAAAATTGTATCGCTTTTATTGATTATTACGTTTTTAGAAAAAATTTCTGACATGCTCTTCTCTATTTTTTCATTATTTGTTATACTATACCGTATATTAGGGGAACCGGATGAAACACGCGAAGCGTGTTTCATCCGGTATCGCGGTATTCGGCAAGGTGCCATGCTCGCATGGGCTTTGCCTCATTATTTGCGTAAAACATTTACCGATTTAATGTAATAAAGAAATCGATGAATACGGGAAAGAATGTATGTGATAAATATAAGCAGATAAAATGTAAGATGTGGAGAGTCTTGTGAGCAAGATTCTTATATATAAATGATATCTGCTGTACTGTTTAGATGAGACTGGAGGAATGAAAATGGCAATCACAGATGAAACAATTGAATATGTAGCCGCACTGGCAAAGCTTGATCTGACTGATGAAGAGAGGGAGCGGGCCAAGAAAGATCTTGGCAATATCATCGGCTATGTGGATACAATGAATCAGCTTGATACAACAGGTATCGAGCCAATGTCTCATGTATTTGCCTACCACAATGTATTCAGGGAGGACGTTGTGACAAACGGATCGGACAGAGACAACATTCTGGCCAATGCACCTGAAGAAAAAGACGGCGGTTTCAAAGTACCGAGAACGGTAGAATAGCGAGGAGAGAAAACAGATGGAGATCACAGCATTAACAGCCCTTGAACTGGGAAAAAAGATCAAAGCGGGCGAGGTGACGGTGGAAGAAGCTGTTAAAGCCCAGCTTGAGAAGATAAAAGAACGTGATGATGTCTATAACTGTTATGTGACAGTGATGGAAGAAGAGGCCTTAAAGCGTGCGAAAGAAGTGCAGAAAAGGATTGATGCCGGTGAACTGGATGATTCACCTTTAGCCGGCGTGCCTGTGGCAATTAAGGACAATATCTGTACAAAAGGTGTCCTCACCACATGCAGTTCCAAGATCTTGAATAATTTTAAGCCGCCTTATGATGCGGCAGTTATTGAGAAACTGGAAGCAGCAGGCGCGGTGATCATCGGCAAAGTCAATATGGATGAGTTTGCCATGGGAAGTACAACAGAGACCTCTTATTTTGGACCTACAAAGAACCCATGGAATACGGAGCGTGTACCGGGCGGTTCATCAGGCGGTGCGGCAGCAGCAGTCGCCGCGGAGGAAGCATGGTATGCTCTTGGATCTGATACCGGCGGATCCATTCGTCAGCCAAGTTCTTTCTGCGGTGTCACAGGTCTGAAACCGACCTACGGCAGTGTTTCACGATATGGTCTGATTGCCTATGCATCCTCATTGGACCAGATTGGACCGATCGCGAGAAATGTTTCCGATTGTGCCGCTGTTTTTGAGACCATTGCAGGCTATGATGTCAAAGACAGCACCAGCGTCAAGATGGATGATTATCATTTTACGGAAGCCCTTGTGGATGACGTAAAGGGACTTCGTATCGGCATTCCGAAGGAATATCTGGGAGAAGGTCTTGATCCGGAAGTAAAAGAAGCTGTTTTGGCAGCAGCAAAGACACTGAAAGAGAAAGGTGCCATTGTGGAAATGTTTGATATGGATATGGTGGATTATGCGATTCCGGCTTATTATGTCATTGCCTCAGCAGAAGCCAGCTCCAACCTTTCCAGGTTTGACGGTGTGAAATATGGTTACCGGACACCAGACTTTGAGGACCTTCAGGATGTTTACAAGAAAACCCGTGATGAGGGCTTCGGCATGGAAGTGAAGCGCCGAATGATGATCGGTGCCTTTGTACTGAGTTCCGGTTATTATGATGCCTACTATATTAAAGCACTGCAGGTCAAAGCACTGATCAAGAAAGGTTTTGATGAAGCATTTGCAAAATATGATATTATCCTGGGACCGACAGCACCGACAACAGCCCTGAAGATGGGTGAGAATCTGTCTGATCCGCTGAAGATGTATCTTGGTGATATTTATACTGTTTCAGTTAATCTGGCAGGGCTTCCGGGCATCAGTCTGCCTTGCGGTATCGACAGCGATGGACTGCCGATCGGTGTGCAGATGATCGGACAGGCATTTTCAGAAAAAACATTGATTCGTGCGGCATATTCACTGGAACAGACAAGAAGCTATGAACGGCCGGCATGTGTGAAGGGAGAGAACTAGACATGAGAGAATATGAAACAGTCATTGGTCTTGAAGTTCACTGTGAACTGGCCACAAAAACAAAGATTTTCTGTGGTTGTACCACAGAATTCGGCGGTGAACCGAATACTCATGTCTGCCCTGTCTGCGCAGGCATGCCGGGTACTTTGCCTGTTCTCAATAAACAGGTTGTAGAGTATGCGCTCTCAGCCGGTGTAGCTTTAAACTGTGATATTACGCAGTACTGCAAGTTTGACAGAAAGAATTATTTTTATCCGGATCTTCCGAAGGCTTACCAGATTTCTCAGTTATATCTGCCAATCTGCCGCAATGGGCATGTGGACATTGAAGTGGATGGTGTGAAGAAGAGCATTGGCATTCATGAGATCCACATGGAAGAGGATGCGGGTAAACTGATCCATGATGAATGGGAAGACTGCACCATTGTTGACTATAACCGATGCGGTGTGCCGCTGATCGAAATTGTCAGTGAACCTGATATGCGCAGTGCGGACGAGGTGATTGTTTATCTTGAAAAGCTGCGTATGATTCTGCAGTATCTGGGCGTTTCAGATTGTAAGATGCAGGAAGGTTCCCTGCGTGCAGATATCAACCTGTCTGTGCGTGAGAAGGGCAGTGATAAACTTGGCACACGTACAGAGATGAAGAATATGAACTCTTTCAAGGCCATTGCCCGGGCCATTGAAGGGGAGATGAATCGTCAGATCGAGCTTCTGGAGGAAGGTAAATCCGTCACTCAGGAGACAAGAAGATGGGATGACAATAAATGTGCCAGCTATGCCATGCGTTCCAAAGAGGATGCACAGGATTACAGATACTTTCCAGATCCGGATCTTCCGCCGATATCCATCAGTGATGCCTGGCTTGAACGGGTGAAGGCAGCTCAGCCGGAAATGCGTGATGCAAAATGTGCCCGTTATGTGAAAGAATACGGTCTGACAGAGCATGATGCAGCCATTCTGACAGAATCCAGGAAAATGGCAGATATTTTCGAAGCAGCTGCAGCTATTTGTAAAAAGCCGAAGGAAGTTTCAAATTGGTTGATGGTGGATACCATGCGTTTGCTTAAAGTACATGAAATGGATGCGGCAGATTTGAAATTCTCACCTGAGCATCTTGCAAAATTGATCGAACTGCTTGATGCAGGCACCATCAATCGACCGACAGCAAGAGATGTTTTTGAAAAGGTTTTTGCAGAGAATGTGGATCCTGAAGCTTATGTTGAGGCAAACGGTCTGAAGATTGAAGCTGATGACGGTGCCTTAAAAGGTGTTATTGAAGAAATTGTTGCAGCTAATCCGCAGTCTGTGGCAGACTATCATGCAGGCAAGAAGAAGGCCATCGGTTTCCTTGTGGGACAGACAATGAAAGCCATGAAGGGCAAGGCTGACCCGGGAACAGTGAATAAGATTCTGGCTGAAATTCTGAATCAGTAAAATACATGGATTCAAATTAAGGTTTTCTAAATCAGTCAAATGTATGGATTCAAATTAAAATTTTCTGAATTCGCCAATTGTATGGATTTAAATTAAGATTTTCTGAACCTGCCAAATAATTGTGTTCAAATCGGGTTTTCCTCCGTGCGTGACGGGAACCCTGTGGGGGTAAAATCAATAAAGGGGTAATATATAAGAATGGGAAGTTTTTTTTCAACGGATAATCCGTTGTTTACAGGCCTGGAATATATAACGAATATTATATATGCCAGTGTTTTGTGGATATTATTTTCAATACCTGTCATTACCATCGGTGCTTCATCCACGGCATTGTATTACACAGTAACGAAAGTCATCCGCCATGGAAGAAGTTACATATTCAGAGAGTTCTGGCAGAGCTTCAAGTCAAACCTCAAACAGTCCACTGCCGTGTGGCTGATTTATCTGTTACTGATGGCTGTATTGCTGATTGATATCAGAGTAATGGGCGGTTTTGGCACAGCCCCTGCGCAGACGCTGCAATTTATTTTTCTGGCCGGTATCTGCATGGTATCCGGTGTGATGGTTTATGCACTGGCTTATACAGCCCGTTTTGCTCAGGATACAAAGCATATCCTTACAAACAGCCTTCTCATGGCCATCAGGCATTTGCCGAAAACACTGCTCCTGATCATTATTCTGGCTGCAGCAGTGCTGGGATGCTATCTATTTGGCCTTGCAGTTGTTTTTGTACCTGCAGTGGCTGCGCTTCTGGACAGTCTGATTCTGGAAAGCATTTTTGTTCAGTATATGAGCAAAGAAGATCTGGAAAAAGAAGAGTTGAGAAATCATCCGGAACAGTACGAATATGTGAACCGCAGGGAATAGATGACATTGCAGATTATGCGATAAAAAAGCTGCTTCATAAGCATACGAATCGCTATTTTATTAATAAAACTTATAAAAAGAAAAAATGCCGATTTTCCAGGGAAAATATGGCATTTTTTTTAAACTTAATTGTGAAAATCCTATTGATTAAACAATCTATATGCGTTAAAATAGGGGCGAACAGAGAAAATGCGTCGGATAATGACGGAAATTCTCGAGATTACTTATGGACATATATAAGCACTGTTTATAAGCGGCTTTTATAAATGTTTCTATTAATTTTATTAATAAGTAAAGCGGAAGATGGAGGCAATCATGGAAAAGAAAGAATTGTTATACGAAGGTAAAGCAAAGAAGGTTTACACAACAGAGAATCCGGATGTTTTGATCGTGGACTACAAAGATGATGCAACAGCATTCAACGGTGTGAAGAAAGGTACGATTGTCGGCAAGGGTGTTGTGAATAACCGCATGACGAATCATATTTTCAGAATGCTGGAAGAGAAAGGGATTCCGACTCATTATATTGAAGAACTCAGTGACAGAGAGACAGCTGTAAAGAAAGTTGAGATCGTTCCGCTTGAGGTTATTGTAAGAAATGTTGCTGCAGGCAGTTTTTCCAAAAAGCTTGGTATTGAAGAAGGATTCAAACTGTTAAGCCCTACACTGGAATTCTCTTATAAGAACGATGAACTGGGTGATCCGATGATCAATGATTACTATGCCGTTGCCATTGGTGCAGCTACAAGAGAAGAAATCAATAAGATTACAGAACTTGTATTTAAAATCAATGAGATCCTGGTAGATTATTTCAAGAGCATCAAGGTTGATCTCATCGATTTCAAGGTAGAGTTTGGTCGTTACAAAGGACAGATCATCCTTGCTGATGAAATTTCACCGGATACATGCCGCTTCTGGGACAGCGAGACACATGAGAAGCTTGACAAAGACCGTTTCAGAAGAGACCTTGGTCATGTAGAGGAAGCTTACGAGGAGATTTACAGAAGAATCGGTCTGGCATAAGTCAGCGGATCAGGAGGACATTGTGGAAAAGCAGCTTCAGAATAAAGGCCGCAGTGAATGCGGTACAGATATAAAAGATGAACTTCACGAAGAATGCGGCGTCTTCGGCGCTTATAATCTGAAGGGTGAAGATATTGCCAATTGGGTATATTACGGTCTTTTTTCTCTGCAGCATCGCGGGCAGGAAAGCTGCGGCATCGCAGTCAGTGAGAACCGTGATATCCGATACTATAAAGACATGGGACTTGTCAGTGAAGTTTTTACACCGGAGAATCTGGACAAGCTTCATGGTGATATTGCTGTGGGACATGTGCGTTATTCGACAGCAGGCAGCAGCGTGCGTGCCAATGCACAGCCGCTTGTTACAAAGTACATTAAAGGCACACTGGCCATTGTACATAATGGCAATCTGGTCAATGCAGTTGATCTGAGAGAAGAACTTGAAAAGAACGGTGCCATTTTCCAGACAACCATTGATTCAGAGGTCATTGCCTACCTGGTAGCCAAAGAGCGTGTGACAAGCCGTTCTGTTGAAGAGGCTGTAGCCAAGGCCATGCAGTATATCAAAGGCGCTTACTCACTGCTTGTTATGAGCCCAAGAAAGATTACGGCTGCCAGAGATCCATTTGGTTTTAAGCCGCTTTGTCTCGGCAAGCGGGATGATACTTATGTTGTGGCATCTGAGACATGTGCGCTGGATACTGTTGGCGCTGAATTTATCAGAGATCTGGAACCGGGGGAAATCATCACGATTACAGAAGACGGTGTGAAATCCAATCGTCAGTACTGCAATATGTTCAAACCGGCCAGATGTATTTTTGAATATATCTACTTTGCGAGACCGGACAGCGTCATTGACGGTGTATCTGTCTTTGCATCCAGAATCATGGCAGGAAGAATTCTTGCCCAAAGCCATCCGGTAGAAGCGGATATGGTTGTGGGTGTACCGGAATCTGGCAATGCCGCAGCTATGGGATATGCTCTGGAATCCGGTATTCCGTACGGACAGGCTTTTGTCAAGAACACTTACGTCGGACGTACATTTATTAAGCCAAAGCAGAGCATGCGTGAGCAGAGCGTTAAGATTAAACTGAACGTTCTGAAGGAGAATGTTAAGGGCAAACGTATCATCATGGTGGATGACTCCATTGTCAGAGGAACAACCAGTGCAAATATCGTCACCATGCTGAGAAATGCAGGGGCCACAGAAGTCCATGTGCGCATCAGCTCGCCGCCGTTTAAGTTCCCTTGTTATTTTGGAACGGATATTCCAAGCGGTGACCAGCTGATCGCCAATCACCATACCATCGACGAAATCAGACAGCTTCTCGGTGCGGATTCCCTGGGTTATCTGGACTGCGACAGAATGAACGAAATGGTCAAAGACCTTGAATATTGCGACGCCTGTTTCACAGGAAACTATCCTGTGGACCCTCCGACGAGAGACATCCGCGGAGACATGGAAGTTTAAAAGCCTCTGAACTGAAAAGTTCAAGAAGCCTGCGGATGAAGCGTGTCATTATAGAATTAAAAAGGAGCAATGCAGCACAGGCACGTTCGCACTGCTCCTTTTAATTCTATATTCGAAGTATTTGACCGCAGGCTGTAAGAAAAATCAGTTCAGAAGATTTTAAACTTCTCCCGGGAATCGAAGAATCCCGGACAAAGCAGATATCATACTTCTGCAAAAATATAGTAGCATCCGAAATAAAAAAATGCTATAATGAGCGATGTAAGAAGAAGACAGAAGAAGCTTTTCAACACTTAGGTTGAAGTGAGTCAGGGATTTGTTTTCTTTTAATCAATTATGCGATGAGATTAACAGGGATTGTGAAACTTGATACATCCCGGAAAGAAGATATAAAAATCGACAGGTCATAAGCAGGTGCTTCCAACGTGGCTGGTACTTAGGTGCTGTTTTGTAGCGACTTATGTACCACTGCCAACGTTGGGCAGCGCGAGCGTGCCTGCTATGACCTGTCGATTTTTATATCTTTCCGATAAACTTGAAGTTTCACAATCCCGTCAAATAAAAGGAGAAAAATTATGAATCACGAGATTTATCAGAGCCCCCTTTCAGAACGTTATGCCAGCAAGGAGATGCAGTATGTTTTTTCACCGGAGATGAAGTTTAAGACATGGAGAAGACTTTGGATCGCTTTGGCTGAAACAGAGCAGGAACTCGGTCTAGACATTACAGATGAGCAGATTGCGGAGCTGAAAGCTGCTAAGGATGATATTAATTATGATGTAGCCAAGAAGCGTGAGAAAGAGGTTCGTCATGATGTCATGTCTCATGTTTATGCTTACGGACAGCAATGCCCGAAGGCAAAGGGGATTATCCATCTGGGTGCCACATCATGTTATGTTGGCGATAATACAGATGTGATCATTATGCGTGAAGCACTTTACATTGTCAGAAAGAAACTGATCAATGTTATTGCAGAATTGAAAGATTTTGCTATGAAGTACAGAAATATGCCGACACTGGCTTTCACACATTTCCAGCCGGCTCAGCCGACAACTGTCGGTAAGAGAGCAGCACTTTGGCTCAATGAACTGACCATGGATCTAGATGATGTGAATTATATTATTTCTCAGTTGAAGCTTCTTGGCTCCAAAGGTACAACAGGTACCCAGGCAAGTTTCCTGGAACTCTTTGACGGCGACCATGAGAAATGCAAAGAGGCTGATAAGAGAATTGCCCGGAAGATGGGATTTGAAGCCTGCTTCCCTGTTTCAGGACAGACATATTCCCGTAAGCTGGATACCCGTGTGTTAAATGTATTAAGCGGTATTGCTCAGAGTGCACATAAGTTTTCCAATGATATCCGTCTTCTTCAGCATCTGAAGGAAATTGAAGAACCTTTTGAAAAGAGCCAGATTGGTTCCTCAGCTATGGCTTACAAGAGAAATCCAATGAGAAGTGAACGTATTGCTTCCCTTTCAAGATATGTGATGGTAGATGTTTTGAATCCTGCGATCACAGCAGCCACACAGTGGTTTGAGAGAACACTGGATGATTCAGCCAACAAACGTCTCAGTGTGCCGGAAGGTTTTCTGGCTATTGATGGTATTCTGGATTTATATCTGAATGTTGTGGACGGGCTGGTTGTTTATCCGAAGGTTATTGAACAGCATCTGATGAACGAGCTGCCATTTATGGCAACTGAGAATATCATGATGGATGCAGTGAAAGCCGGCGGTGACAGACAGGAACTTCATGAGAAGATCCGTCAGCATTCTATGGCAGCAGGCCGTGTTGTTAAGGAAGAGGGTAAGCCAAACGACCTTCTTGAGCGTATTGCCGGTGACCCATCTTTCGGCATGACGATGGAGCAGCTTCAGTCCATTATGAAACCGGAGAACTTTGTAGGACGCGCACCGCAGCAGGTTGAAGAATTTGTCGAAGAAGTGATTCAGCCGATTTTGGATGCAAACAAAGAATTATTGGGTGTCAAGGCTGAAATTAACGTATAATCAGCTGCATGCAGAATAGAAGCTGAAGTGTGTGCACAATGATGGCTGGCACGAGGCAGCAGCGTTATATAATTTGTAACTGTTCAGAGCCAAGCAAAATTTCAAAAACAGGTATAAAATGCTTGCATTTTTAAAACTGTTTTTGAAATTTTATTTGGCGGATACGCCACACCGACGAAATGCGTAGCATTTTGGAGGTTGGCTCTGAACAGTTACTATAATTTAATAAAGAAGTTATTAGTGGCAGCATTATGTGTAAAAGCATGGTGCTGCCGGTTTGAGTATGGGGGAAAAGATTTGATTACGCTTGCAATCACAGATATCGGGGATTTTACAAGAAAATTACTGATTCAGAATGTTTTTGACCAGTTTTATGTTTTGGAGGGAGAAGTATCCACATTTGCTGCTTTTTCCATTGACGGGGAATTAAACGGGGATTACTATAGCAGTGATGAAACAGAGCTTCTTCGGGACAGAAAATGGAGTCTTTGGTCGGAGATTAAGCCGGTGGCCTTTTTGCTGATGAAGGGGAAGAAACTGCCTGTTTCCTTTAAATTTGTCCTTCAATTATCAGATCAGAATACAGACTGGCTCCTGGGAAAATATCATTTGGAACATTTGAAGGAACAGCTGTCCGGGCTGTATCTGAATATCCGTTATCAGGACAAGAAGCTGGTTTGTGTCACGGGACTTTCATACAAAACTTTTGTGATGGATAAGACGCTGGAACATGTCTGGGATGATACTGCGGCGCAGTTTATGAAGCAGAATGGGATTACAGTGGAAAAAGTGTAGAAATGTTGGAGGTTGTTAACAGTTAAATATAAATTGTAAAATCATATAAGTCGGTGTTGAGTTTTATAAGATATTAGAGTAGAATATGATTGAAAGGAGTTGATACTTTGAGTAAATATTATTCTATACATGAATTTTCAAAAATTATAGGCGTATCTGCTCAGACATTACGAAATTGGGATGCCAATGGAAAACTTCATCCGCATCATACTACAGTAAGTGGCTATAGATATTATTCCGATGAGCAACTCAACCAAGTAATAAATGTAAAGCCTAAAAATCGCATTACAATTGGATATTGTCGCGTTTCAAGCCATAAACAAAAAGATGATTTGGAACGACAGATTGATAATGTCAAGACATATCTTCTGGCAAAAGGGCAGCCGTTTGAGATAATAAGTGATATCGGTTCTGGGATTATAAGAAAAAAGGGCTTCAGGAATTGATCAGACGAATCTCTCAAAATCAGGTTGAAAAGGTTGTTGTTTTATATAAAGACAGGCTATTGCGATTTGGTTTTGAGTTGATAGAATATATCGCTTCACTTTATAATTGTGAGATTGAGATTATTGATAATACTGAAAAATCTGAACAGCAGGAACTTGTTGAAGATCTGGTTCAAATGATCACAGTATTCAGTTGCAAATTACAAGGAAAACGAGCGAACAAAGCTAAGAAACTTATCCGAGAATTGATGCAGCAGGAGGAAACAGATGGTAAAAGCTATAAAAGTAATGTTGATACCAAACAACGTACAGAAAACTAAGATGTTTCAGTACGCAGGAGCTCTAGATTTGCTTATAACTGGGCTTTGGCCAGGGAAAAAGAAAGCTACGAAAAAGGTGGCAAATTCATTTCAGATTCAGAACTCAGAAAAGAATTTACAAAGCTTAGACATACTGATGAATACGCATGGTTATTAAATATTTCAAATAATGTAACCAAACAGGCAATCAAAGATGCCTGTACTGCGTATAAGAACTTTTTCAGGGGTTTGCAAAAATTCCCAAGATTCAAGTCCAGAAAGAGATCAATGCCGAAGTTCTATCAGGACAACGTTAAGATACAATTCAGTAATACCCACGTTAAGCTTGAAGGATTTTCTTCCAGCAGGAAAGCAAATAAGCAAAAAAAGAATTGGGTAAGACTTGCAGAACATGGACGTATTCCAACAGATGTTAAATATATGAATCCGAGAATATCCTTTGATGGATTGAACTGGTGGATCAGTGTATGTGTAGAATTTCCTAACTGCAAGGAAACACTTAATGATGATGGAGTTGGCATAGACTTAGGAATTAAAGACTTAGCTGTCTGCTCTGATGCCGTTAAGTATAAGAACATCAATAAGAGTCAGACAGTAAAGAAACTAGAAAAACAGAAACGTAGATTACAGCGTAGTATCTCTCGTTCTTACGAGAAAAATAAGAAAGGGGAAAGTTACTGTAAAACAAATAATGTAATTAAAAAGGAAAAACTTTTATTAAAACGAAATCACAGATTAACAAATATCCGTAAAAACTATTTGAATCAGACCATATCTGAGATCGTAAATCGAAAGCCAAGATTTATTTGTATTGAAGATCTGAATGTCAGCGGAATGATGAAAAATAGACATTTATCCAAAGCAGTACAGGAACAAGGATTTTTTTGGTTTAGAAAACAGCTTGAATACAAATGCAATGATAAAGGGATCCAGCTTATTGTGGCTGATCGGTTTTATCCATCATCAAAGCTTTGCAGCTGCTGTGGAAACATCAAAGAAGATTTGAAGTTATCTGACAGGGTTTATAGATGTGAATGTGGGAATATGATTGACAGAGATTACCAGGCATCTATAAATCTCAAGGCTTATGGAGAACGATTTGCAAGCTAACACTGAAACGTTAATGCAAATATGTACGGATACGTTAGTCCGGAATTTACGCCTATGAAGAGTACAAGAACCTGTGAGTAGATAGATATTTATATCATCAAAAGCATACTCGTTGAAGTAGGAATGAAAGA